>OGYL01001194.1_pt1 | contig 20394 bp, 22 predicted proteins | sample 1576541 | NCBI WGS metagenome assembly OGYL01 (sample SAMEA3541551, study PRJEB24748) | human gut metagenome | biome: human gut; feature: human-associated habitat; material: faeces | place: China | collected 2012 | reverse complement strand
GGTCGGCCATCGGGCGGACGAGACAGTCCTTGCCGAAGCCGATCAGATCCTCGCGCCCGGCCTCGTGCAGCGCCTGAATGACGAGCCGGCGCTTGTCCGGCCGGCGCCACTGCAGCAGCGCGCGCTGCATGTCCTTTTCATGCGGCGTCTTGGCGACGTAGACCGGCTGCATCGTGCGCGGATCGATGCCGGTGTGGTACATACAGGTGCTGATCGTGCCGGGGGTGGGGTAAAAATCCTGCACCTGCTCGGGCTGACGGCCGCGGCGGTTGAGATACTCCGCGAGGGCCACGGCGTCGGCGAGCGTGCTGCCGGGGTGCGAGCTCATGAGGTACGGCACGACGTACTGTTCCTTATCATACCTGTGGTTGAGCTGGCGGTATTCGTCCATGAAGCGCTCGTACGTGCCGATGTGGGGCTTGCCCATATAGTCGAGCACGGAGTCGATGCAGTGCTCGGGCGCGACCTTGAGCTGGCCGGAGATGTGGTAGCGCACGAGCTCACGGAAGAACGCGTCGTTATCGTCGCAGAGCATGTAGTCATAGCGGATGCCGCTGCGCACGAACACCTTCTTCACGCCGGGGATTTGGCGCAGCTTGCGCAGCAGGGCGAGATAGTCCGAGTGGTCGGCGTCGATATTCGGGCACGGTGTCGGCGCGAGGCACAGCCGGTTCGGGCACATGCCGCGCTCCAGCTGCTGGCGGCACGATGGGTGGCGGAAGTTTGCCGACGGGCCGCCGACATCGGACACGTACCCCTTCCAGAGCGGGTGGTGCGTCATGGCCTCGACCTCGCGGTAGGTTTTACCCGAAGACAGGAGCTCCATTGCGTGATCAATTTGAGCGGGTGTAAACTTTTTCGGCCGTCCATCGCGGAAGTTGGGATTTTGCCGCGCGGCCATTTTGCCTGTTTGTGTGCGCTCGACGATCATTCCGCGCTCATACTCGGCAAATGCGAGCATGACAGTTAGAATAAGATTGCCTGTAAGCGTGTTTTCGATGAGTCCCATGTTGAGAATATGCACCCTGACGCCGCACTCAAACAGCTCTCTAACGGTCTGAACGCCCTCTATTGCCGTTCGCGCAAAGCGGTCTAGCTTGCAGACAACGAGCGTGTCGCCATCTGTGAGCCGTTCCAACAGCTGCTGAAACTTCGGCCTGTCCATTGTCTTGCCCGAAAATGCCTCGGTTATGATCTCCTGACAGCCATACTGCGACAGCGCCGCCTGCTGCTCTTCGAGACTGTTTCCGTCCCTGCACTGCGTCGCAGTTGAGACTCTTGCGTAGCCGTATACCATGTTTCTCTCCCTTCACTTTTGGCGCTGAGTTTTTACACCGCCTCAACCATTGATTTTCCGCACTTGCCGCCGCAGTGCCAAAACTTATAACTTTGGAAACCAACAGCGCAAAAACGAAAGGGGCTGCCGTGGCGCAGCCCATTATTCGCAGTACTCAGGCAATGCTGAAGCGTCGGCTTGAAACCTGCTTTACAAACTGCTTGTAGAGCGCGCCGTAAGATTTTTTAAACGCCGTTGTGTCAAAACGGTTTGAGAGAACCGAAGTCCAGCGAATGATTTTGCCGTTAACTTCGAGCTCTTCGGTGTTGCGCATGAGGAGCTCCGCCTTTATGCTGTCCTTGACCGCCTCTGCGTTTGCTTTGGCTTCTTCAATAAGCTCCTCAAGCTCGTGCAGCTCGTCGATCTTTTTTGCTAAATCAATGTTGCTCATTTTTGTATCTCCTTTTCGGTTAATTCCCTTGATGTGATTATATTATACACGAAATAACGTGCATAAGCAATTGTCGATATGCACGAAATTTAGAGCATAAAACGATGAAAATTATACACTTGAATTCGTGTATCCGATGTGATATCATTGCAGCAATATAAAAGGAGGCAACATTATGCCGCTAAAATATAAAATCAACATTCTTGAAGCCCTGAAAGAGAAGGGCTATTCGTCATACTTCTTCAGGACGACAGAAGACAAAAGAAAGAAGCTCAGCGAGTCAACTCTGCAGAAGCTCAGAAAAGGGGAGCAGGGAATATCGTGGGATAATATTGAGACGATTTGTCGACTGCTCGACTGCCAGCCTGGGGACATTATTGAATACGAGAAGGATACTGAATAATCCCCCTGAAATAGGAGGGGCGGGGTTTTGGGATTAAACTGATTTTGCTCAGTATTCTCGGTTGTGCACGTCTGCGAAAAATCCCTAAGTAGATTTACATCTGAATTACGGCTGAAAATGGAAAAACGAGCTGCGCCGCTTTAAGTGACGTAGCTCGTTATTCTTTAAGACTTGAGTTTATCAAGTAGATTATCAACTGTTTTTTCAATTTTATCATATGACTTTTTATCTATGACGACTTTGCTCTCCTACTGCTGGGCTTCTGCCATCAACGTTCTCTTTGCTGAGTAGCAAATCTCCCAAAGATTGTAGCCGTCTTTATACATCGTTTCGTAATACTACGGTATTCTCTGATCTATACGCTCAGGTGTTGTCATTCCTAAACCTCCTTCCTTAAAATCTGAATTCACTGTCGTATCGGGGCCTCACATCTGCGACTTTTGGCTCTGTTATATTCTTTATTTTGTTTACCGAAATTATCCTATCAGATATTATATTATTATAGGTATTCTGAAAATCCTGTGATGAGGTGCTTTCAATATCCTTTGAGCGGTTAGCTTCAGTATCCTCCGCTTTTACTGAGTATGTAGACTCTTCAGTAAGCTTTGCACTGTCATAGATAGCGTCATAGTCTACTATGATTTTGCCTTCCTCGTGGATGATCCAGCCCTTTTCCACAAGGGCGCTGCGCGCCTTCTTATATGTTTCCTCTGTCATCCCGCAGCGGTCGCAGACTGTTTTTGTAGCAACAGAGAATGTTCCATCATCCGCGTTGCCCGTGAGAAACAGCATGAGTTTTAACTGAGCTCCGCACTTGCCTCCAATGTTCTGAAAGATGATGTTCTCAAGCTCAATTGATCTTATGGCCTTGCCCTTGCCATACTTTTGGCTGGGACGATTTTTTTCACCTTTCTTTAAAAGAACAGGAGCCTGTGAATAGTTGTTGTTTGGCATTGTTGACCTCCATTGTATTGTGAAATTTGTAATAGATTGATTAACGCAAATTGACCATGTTTCGGGATTACGCGGCAACAGTGATGCACTGATCTGCTGCGGAGCTTTCATCTGCAATACCGTAACTGCTGACTTCGGGATACTGTGTAAGGAACCACTTTTTAATAACTGGGTATCTGTAAGCACTTGAGTGGCATTTGGATATTTCGATCATCTCTTCAAGCCTTTCGAGATTTACACGATCATTTGAAGAGCTTCTTTTAGAAATGTAATCACGCATGTAGTCGTATGTGAGCCCCTTATAGCACTCTTTTGCGGCATTGCGCCGGATCTTACGAGTGACAACTATATAATCGGGGTAGTCCCTGCGGACGCTTTGAAGCATTGAGTATTCAGGATTACGGACATTTTCAGCAAGCTTTGAAAAAGTTCTGTCCATAACAATCAAGCGAGATTCGTGATTAAGACGAATGGTGTTCTTCATTTTTCCGGCCTCCCACTATTTATGCAGCTGCGCCACAAAGAATGGCCTGAGTTTTTTCGTTGTGCTCTGCGCGAGCTTTCTTGAGTTCAGGGAACTGAGAGAGGAACCAACTTTTCACTTCAAAGAAGGAAGCTGATTTTACATACTCGTCAGCATTTTTGCCAGTCAAGAAAGCGAAGTCGCTCTTCTGCTTGTCCGAACCGTTCTTTTCAACGTAATCGGAGATTTCATTCAGCGTGAGCTTTGCAAAGGCGGCCTTGCTGCGCTTGGACTTGATTTCTGCTGTGCGGAAGCTGGGGTAATCTCTGCGCGCTGCCTGAAGTGCATTGTACATCTGAGTGCCGAACTTGCGTGCTTCCTTCATCTCTGCGGCGGTCAGCTCAATGGTCATTTTCTTTTCGTTAATAGTCATAATATTTCTCCTTTTCTCGTGTTGGTCACGACCCAAATTGTTTTTTCTTTGAGCTTTTCTCTTGCTCATCTTGTGTCTTAATTATAGCAGAGCGGGAGCTATCATCTGTCGTTTTAATGGAACATGTACGGAGAAGTTGAATTAACGAATAAATGATGTTTCAAAGATGCTGAGGCAGAGTTAAAAGATGTAGAAAAAATATTTTAAATATGACAAAAGTCAGTTGGTTTTGAGCTTGATTTCGGTAATATGATTTGCTAATATTTACTCACAAATCAGAAATACCTACTGACAAAGAGTGCTTGAAGCAACTGACAATGCAACAGATTTTTTAGTGTCGAACCAACAGAAGCGGATGCTTGCAGCCGCTTCATCAAGGGCAAGCCGACAAACAGCGAGTTCATCGCAATGATCGCCGACTGCCTTTCCCTGCGTCAAAAACAGGGCGCAATGCGGTGAAAACACAGGCAGCGCAAGGACTTGCGGGATGGGTAAATGTGGCGCCAAACCTATGAACGCCGTGAAAGCACGCATGACTTTCGACGCTTAAGCCGATAAACCGTTTCGTTAAAGCTATAAACTCCCCTGATTTATTGGGTACACAACACCAATAATCGGGGGAGTTTTTATGACGAATTTGAGCTTTGACTGGCAGATATCCGAGAGCAGCGCACATGCTTATATATCGGCATAAGGATCAAACGTTTCGGACGCTCTGAATTTCTTCCGATATTCGTTGGGAGTGAGCCCGTATGCCTTTTTGAAAGCGTCGATAAAATAGCTTGGATTTGAAAAGCCAACTTCAAAGGCAACCTCTGTGATCGGCAGGGCATTTTCCACAAGCAGCTCGGTGCTCTTCATTAAACGATAGTTGAGCAGATATTTTATCGGCGACTCTTTTAAATATTTCTTGAATATAACATTGCAATTGCTGATGCTGATTTTCCCGGCATCGGCAATTTCGTTTAGAGTTACTTTTTCCCCGTAACCGTTGTGAATGAGTGACAGCATGTCCTTTAAAATTGATAGCTGTGGGGAGGCAGAAGAAGTCACTTTACGCTCCTGCTTTGTATTCACATATATGGTGTGCCATATGTCAAATATGCGACTTTGAAGCATTAACGGAGCGGCTCTGTCGGAAAGCTGCTCATACATTTTGCTGACATCGGATAGAATTGTTTTCTGCCAAGGTGTGTCCGCATCCAACCTTAGGTAAGGAATTGATGCATTTTTTGTGATGGGATTGACATATTCGTTTTCAATTTCGTTTGTCGCGCACAGAACCATCGGGTGCCACAGTGCATAGATGAAGACACAGTCGGTGCTGTCGTCGGAAAAACCGTAATGAATTTGGTTGGAGTTCACAAAAACGCCTTTACCGGGAGACAGCTTGATAAGGTCACCGTTAATGTTATATGTCATGTGTCCTTTAAGCGGAACAATAATTTCAGTCTCGTCATGCCAATGATTAAACATGCAGAAATTAGGATGATCCGACAGCTTTTCTGTGCCGATAAAAACGAAGTAATCTTTAAAATTATAAGGAAGTATCTCTGAATTGTCCGAACGCATGGTTGGAAGTTTTCCCATATTACCACTCCTAAATAAAATATTTGTATCAGGGCAGTTCGATGATCGCGGATGAGCAGCGCTGAGCGATTGCCGGATTTTTGCCTGCAATAGAATTGGATAAGGAGAAATGGCGTGTAAAATATTTGTGTCGGTGTGTAAAATTGCAGTATTTAGCTCGAAATCATGAAAGATATTTGTATTTATTGACGAAATAGTGCAAGTAAACTACATGATTGCGTGATATAAATATAACAGACAAAGCAATTGACGTCAATGTTCAGCAGTTAACAAACAAATAAAATATTTATGGAGGAAAAACTAATGGCTATCACTCTCGAAGAACTCGCCAAGGAAGTTCAGAAGCTCAAAGACATTGAAGAGATAAAAGTTCTCAAGGCTCGCTACAGCGATATGTGCGATTCGAACCACGACTGGACTCAGATCAAAGACCTGTTTGCTCCCGACGCAAAGTGGATCGGCGATCCTACTCAGCCCTGGGGCGGCGGCAACAACCGCGAAGAGATCGAAAAGCTCTTCCAGTTCTATCAGACTCAGATGGACGGCGTACCCGGCGTCGGAGTCCTTGGTCACAACCCCATGGCACCTCAGATCACCGTTGCAGATGACGGCGTACACGCAACCGGCAAATGGCATATGTTTGGCGCTTTCCGTATGTTCGAAGGCCGCGCCGAGACCGGCAGCAAGAGCTTCCTCGAGCAGGGCAAGTACGAGGACGAATACGTCAAGATCGACGAAAACGGCAACCTCGACCCCAACGGCAAGTGGTTCATCAGCCAGCTTTCATTCTGGGATACGCTTTGCGCTTCTCCTCAGGACGGCTGGGACGATAAAGTCATTCAGTGGTAATTGCCGCGGTCTTGGGTTGACAGCAGCCCAATATATTAAGCAGACGCAGGAAACCGAGTAAACGAGTATAGGTGAGCCGATTTCCTGCGTCAATTTTAGCAGCATACTTTTAAGGAGTTTTACACATGTTAGACAGCTTGTTTAGCCCAATCACAATAAATAAAAGACAGCTCAAAAACCGCTGCATCGTGCCGGCAATGGTTATGAACCTCTGCGAAGAGGACGGAAGCTGCACTGAGCGGTTTGCTGCATATCATGAAGCAAAGGCAAAGGGCGGCTTTGCAATGATAATTACCGAGGACTTTGCGATAACAAACGTTGCGGGCAAAGGACATCAGTATATCGGCGGCCTTTGGAAAGATGAGCACATACCCGGATTTAAGGAGTACACCGATAGACTTCATAAATGGGGAGCACTGTCGATCGTTCAGCTTCACCATCCCGGACGCCAGATCGGCGTTATCGATAAAGATACTCCTTGGGCACCTTCGGCTATTCCGTGTCCGTTCAGCCCGGATATGATGCCCCATGAGATGACCGTCGCAGAAATAAAGCTGGTAGTTAAGCAGTTTGGACAGGCTGCGGCAAGAGCTAAGGCTGCCGGATTTGACGGATGCGAGCTTCATGGCGCCCACGGCTATCTCATTGAAGAATTCATGTCTCCCTACTCAAACAAGAGAACCGACGAATACGGCGGAGACCTTTGCAATCGTATGAGGTTTGCGCTCGAGATCATTCACGAAGTGCGCGAGCAGACAGGCCCCGACTTCATCATAGGCTACAAGCTGTCAAGCGACGAGTGGGTATCCGGCGGTCTTACCATTGAAGATACAAAGGCATATGTTCCGTTCCTTGAGGAGGCCGGAGTGGACTACTTCGGCGTTTCTGTCGGTGTATACAGATCCGGCGATCAGATAATCCCCTCAATGTACACCGATCACGGCTGGATAGCCAACAATGCAAAAGAGGTCAAGTCGGTCGCAAGTGTTCCTGTTTATGCAATAGGCAGAATTAACGATACTCGTGTTGCAAATGCGATCATCAAATCCGGCAAGGCGGACATGGTGGCAATGGGCAGACAGTCTATTGCCGATCCCGAAACGCCAAACAAGGCTAAGGCCGGCTGTTTTACCGATATCAGAACCTGCGTCGGCTGCCTGCACGGCTGCGATGCAAACGTAAACCTCGAAAAGTCCGGAACGTGTGAGCTTAACCCGATAATCGGGCACGAATCCGAAGCGGAATACCAGACGGTTATGACCGACAGCCCGAAGAATGTCCTCGTTATAGGCGCAGGCCCTGCCGGCCTTGAAGCTGCCATAGGCGCAGCAAAGCGCGGACATCATGTAACGGTGTACGATAAAGACCGTTGGGCAGGCGGCAAATATCGCCTTGCATCAGTGCCTCCCTGCAAGGGCGAGCTGGGTGCATTTATTGTATGGCAGATGCATGAGCTTAAAAAACTCAATGTTCCCGTCATTCTGAACACGCCCGTTACCAAGGAGCTGGTAGACTCCGTTAAGCCCGATGTCGTGATTGCCGCAACCGGCACAACACCTGTTGTTCCCAAGAAGATCCCCGGCTACGACAAGGACATCGTTGTTCTCGGCACCGACGTACTTTCCGGTAAGGCAAACACGGGCCATAATGTCGTTGTTATCGGCGGCGGTCATGCCGGTGCAGAAACTGCAAACCACATCGCGTCTTACATGAAGAATGTCACCATCGTAGAGCTTCAGGAAGATATAGCGATGGACGAGGTAGATACTCCGCGCAACGGACTGCTTGCCGACCTGAAAAAGAACGGAGTGCGCATTTGCACGAGCACCGCTGTTCAGGAGATCAAAGACCACTCGGTTGTCGTTTCGGGCAAGGTCAATGAGGAGATTGAGTGCGATACCGTTGTTATCTCTATCGGACACACTCCTAATACTGCATTAGCCGATGAGCTTAAACAGGCCGGATATGATGTGAGAATCATAGGCGATGCGGTCAGTGTTGGCCTTGTCGGTCCTGCGGTTAGGGCTGGATATCTTACCGCCCGTCAGATATAATAATTATAAAGTCACTAAAGTCACTGCTTTTTGTGGGGAATGAAAATTTCCCCACAAAAATATGAGCTTCAATGTCAACAAATTATCAAATGACATTGAGCGAAATAAAGATAGGGGAAAACTTGATGAAAGAAAAAGTGACCCAAAAAAGTGCGATTCCATTCAAAGATAAACTCGCATGGGCGTCCTGCGACGGAATGGGAACGCTGCTTGCGTGGAATATCTTCGCGAGCTACCTTTCGTATTACTTCACCGATGTATGCGGCCTGGCTCTCGGCCTTGCCGGCAACATCATATTGATAGCCAGATCTTGCGATACGGTAACGGACTTCCTGATAGGCATAGCGATTGACAGGTGCCACTGGAAAAGCGGTAAGTACAGAGGCTGGCTTAAGATCGGCATTCTGCCTATGACGATAGGACTTCCGCTGATCTTTGCGCCATGGGAAAATGTCAGCATGACTTTCAGAATCATATGGATCATACTGTTTTTCGGCACCTACGGCTGCATATGGAACACGATCGTTTGCGCGCCGACCCATGCGCAGCTTGTAAACATGACCACAAGCGTTGAAGAGCGCAGCGAAATAATCGGCATCCGAGAAGTGTTTTTCAACGTTGGCATGTTCCTCGTTTCTGCGGCATTTCTCCCTCTTGTGAAAGCATTCGGCAACGGCAGCGAAAGAACCGGCTTCTTCTGGGCTGCCGTAGTGTTTGCGATAATCGGCTTTCTCAGCATGGGCATTAACTACATAGTACAGAAAAAATACGAGCTTAATCCCGACGGAACTTCAAAGATCATTGAAGCTCAGGGCAAGGAAAAAACCGAAAAGCGCAATCTGATCGGAGAGCTCGGGCTTATCGCTAAGAACCGTCCCTGCATAATTATCCTCATAAGTGTGTTTCTGGCAAACACGCTTATGACCATAAAAAGTGCGATGATGGTATACTCGTTCAAGTATTATTTTGACATGGAGAACTTCTATGCGATAGCAATGGGAGTGTTCACCGTTGCAACGATACTCGGTGCGCTGCTGATAAAATATTTTGTGCGCATTTTTAAAGACAGCAGCCGCGGATTTATATGTGTACTTATTCTGAGTATTGCTTTCAACACGGCGTTTTTCCTTATCTGCCGCACGATCGGCCCGGAGGCCGCCGCAAAATCCATGAGCTTCGGCGTGCTGTTCTTTATCTTTATTATCAGCGCTGTGTTCCAGGGTGCACATTACGGCTTTGCCAATCTGCTGGTACCCAATGTTATAGAATATGGCTTCTGGCTTACCGGCAAGCTTCAAACCGGCCTTATTTACGGCATATACGCTTTGGATATTTCCCTCGGTGCCGCGATCGGCGGAAAGCTGACGATGGTCGTTTTGGATGCGGCAGGCTTTATTCCTAACATAGTGCAGAGCTTTGCAACCAAAAATGGGATCCTGTTTGGAACCTTCATAATCCCGACGATCATGGCGGCAGGGCAGCTCATATTGCAATTTTTCTTTGGCCTTAGCGATAAAAAATATCAGAAATGCGTCGAGGAAAACGAAGCGCGTGCTTTAGCGGATCAGGCTCAGTTAAACGAATAAATCTACCTTTTAGGAGAAAATTATGAAAAAAGCAATGTCTTTAATAGTTGTACTGCTTGCGTCGTTTACAGTATATATCTACTCATTTACGACGATAGTTCTCGGCGATATTTACACTGCGTTTCCCGGGCAGGACAGTGTTACCGTCCTCATAGCATCGCTTCCGGCGGTCGTTATGATGATATCGGCATTTGCATCGGCATTTCTGCTGGCTAAGTTCAACAGAAAGCTCCTTGTAATAATAAGCATGGTAATCGCGGTTGCTGCCGGCCTTGTTGTTGCATATGTTGAGATTCCTGTTGCAGGCATAGTGGCGTGCTCTGCGCTCATGGGCATTCCGGCAGGTGTTGTGGCGGCGGCGAATGCCTCGGTTCTTCCCAGTATTGCACCCGATTCACTCAAGGATAAAGTCATGGGCTTCCATCAGGCCGCACTTATGCTAGGACAGACTCTGTTTGCCCTTATTTGCGGATTCTTTGCAAGAGGCGGCAACTGGGCAGGCGGCTTTAAAACGGTCTATGTAATTATTCCGGTTATAATCCTTGTCATCCTTTTCTATCCCGACATCCCGGTTGAATCTGTTTCGGATGAAAAACAGGAAGAGAGCAAAAAGCTCGGAAATGAAGAGCACCACCGTATGCCGACATATGCAATACTCTTGCTTGGCACTTATTTTCTCGGATGCATATTCTGGAACGGTTGGTATCTCAACAATTCAGACTTCATAATCAACGAAGCACAGCTCGGCGATACTACACTTGTCGGCGGCGTGAACTCACTGTGCACGGCGGTCAGCATGATCGGCTGCGTTGCGGTATCGTTCTGGATGAAAGCGTTCAAGGGATGGTCGCTTCCGATTGCCCTGCTTATCGGCGGTGTTTGCACATTCCTGCCTACCGTAATTCCCACAATACCCTGCTGCTACATTGCGGCAATTGGCTGCCAGCTCGGTATAATGATAGCGATATCTGCGCTGCAAACATACATAGGCCTCGGAGTCAAGGGTAAAAACCTTACCACTGCAATGAGCTTCCTCCAAGCGTTTGAAGGTTCGGGCGTTTTCCTGTGCGGATATGTTGTCCCGTTTATTGCCAGCGCGTTCGGCGAAAGTGCCCGTCATAATATGATGGTCGGTGCCGTTGCGACAATGCTTATCGGTCTTGCTACTTACACATTTATGCGTAAAGCACATAAGCAGATATTTGTCGAAGCAAAGTGAATGAAAATACACCCATGCAGTTTTTCAACATGGGTGTATAGAAAAAGACAGCTCTTCGGAGCTGCCTTTTTCGCGTCAAAGGTGGATTATACTATAATAGCAACACTTTAAGACAATAACTCCCCCCCGATCTAATGGGTACACAATACCCATGACCGGGGGGGGAGTTTTTATGACGAATTTGAGCTTTGACTGGCAGATATCCGAGAGCAGAATGCGTTATACGGGGCAGCATCATCTTATGAGTGACTTCGGCCGGAGGCTGTGGTATACTGTATTTGATCATGAGCGGTTATGATGCGGTCAACCGAAAAAACCCAAAATAGCCACATCTCTTTGAAAGTAAGGACGATCAGATGAGTCAGAAAGATATAATGCATATTCTCGAAAGAGTCAGCAGCGGCGAGCTTAGCCCTTCCGAGGCGGCGCTGGAGCTTAAAATGGAGCCGTTTCAGGATCTCGGCTTTGCGAAGATCGACCACCATCGCGAGCTGCGTCAGGGTATAGCGGAGGTCATCTACGGCGAGGGCAAGACCCCCGAGCAGATACTGAAGATCGTTGAAGCAATGCTCGACCGCGGCCAGAAAACGGTGCTTATAACCCGAATGTCGGCCAAAGCAGCCGAGCTCGTATCCTCAAAGCATGACCTTGACTACAGAGCCGACGCAAGGCTCGGAATAGTCGGCGTGATCCCGGAACCGGACGGGGTCGGAACTGTCGTCGTTGCCACCGGCGGCACGACGGATATACCCGTTGCCGAGGAGGCAGCCGTCACGGCCGAGATACTCGGCAATAAGGTCACGCGGCTGTACGATGTCGGCGTTTCCGGCGTGCATCGCCTGCTGTCGCACATGCCGGAGATCATGACGGCGCGTGTTATCGTCGCCGTTGCCGGAATGGAGGGCGCGCTGCCGTCGGTTATCGGCGGACTTGCAGATTGCCCGGTGATCGCCGTGCCGACGAGCGTGGGCTACGGAGCTTCATTCGGAGGAGTCGCTGCGCTGCTTAGCATGCTCAATTCCTGCGCAAGCGGCATGTCGGTAGTAAACATAGATAACGGATTCGGAGCAGGCTATCTTGCCAGCATGATAAACCACCTTGCCTGATATGAATATTAATGAATTTTTCAATGAACACAAAAAAGCTGCGCTCGCCTTTTCGGGCGGCGCGGACTCGGCGTATCTGTTGTATGCCGCGGTGAAATGCGGCGCGGACATTGCTCCGTACTTTGTCAAATCTCAGTTCCAGCCGGAGTTTGAGCGCAATGACGCACACCGTCTGGCCGAGCAGCTGGGAATTGAGCTGCACGAGATAAGCGTTGACGTTCTGCAATTTGACGACGTGACGGATAATCCGCCCGACCGCTGCTATTACTGCAAAAGGCGCATCATGGGCGCAATACGCGCCGCCGCTGCCGCCGACGGCTACGATACGCTCATAGACGGCACGAATGCAAGCGACGACGGCGGCGACCGCCCCGGAATGAAGGTGCTAAGGGAGCAGAACATCTTGTCACCGCTGAGGCTTTGCGGAATAACGAAGAGCGAGGTTCGCGCCCGTTCGCGTGAGGCAGGATTGTTTACATGGAATAAGCCCGCTTACGCCTGCCTTGCAACGCGCGTTCCGACCGGAGAGAGGATAAGCGGCGAAAAGCTTGAGGCAGTGGAGAAAAGTGAGGAATACCTGTTTTCACTCGGCTTTACCGACTTCCGCGTGCGCCTGCGCGACGGCGGCGCGCTGCTGCAATTTACGGCAAAGCAGCAGGAAAAAGCTCAGTCTGAGCTTGAAAAAATTAAGGCCGAGCTTTCAAAATACTTCGGTGTTATAAAGCTTGACCCGAAAGCGAGGGCAGAGAGCCAATGAGAACGCTGTATATCGACTGCTCCATGGGCTGCGCCGGAGATATGCTGACGGCGGCACTTCTGGAGCTGCATCCGGATAAGGATGATTTTATGAGCCGCATGAATGCCGCGCTCGGAGGAAAGGCCGTGCTGACGGCGGCACCCGACAGTAAGTGCGGAATAATCGGAACGCATGTGACGGTTCTCATAAACGGCGACGAGGAGGGCGAGAAAACGCATCATCACCATGAGCACACGAGCATATCGGAGGTGCTTGCGTTTATTGACTCCGTGCCGCTTGACGAGAAGGTGAGGGAGGACGCAAAGAAGGTCTATTCCATCATTGCCGAGGCCGAAAGCCGTGTCCACGGACATCCGATGGAAAACGTGCATTTTCATGAGGTCGGCTCGCTTGATGCGCTGGCCGATGTGCTGAGCGTGTGCGCGCTCATGCATGAGCTTGCTCCGGAGCGGATACTCGCGTCGGAGGTGAACGTAGGCTCTGGTACGGTGCGCTGCGCGCACGGCGTTCTTCCCGTTCCTGCCCCGGCGACGGAGCTTATCCTGCGCGGCGTGCCGATCTACTCGGGGCAGATAAAGTCCGAGCTGTGTACTCCTACGGGCGCTGCGCTGCTTAAATATTTTGTGTCCGAATTCGTAGCCATGCCGACTATGAAGATTGAAAATGCAGGCTGCGGTACGGGCAAAAAGAACTTCGAGTGCGCAAATGTCGTGAGGGCATTCATCGGCGAAACTGCAAACGACGGCGAGGAGATAATCGAGCTTGCCTGCAACCTTGACGATATGACGCCCGAGGAGCTTGCCTTTGCAATGGAGGAGCTTTTCTCACTCGGTGCATTAGATGTATACTTTACCAATATCGGTATGAAAAAAAGCAGACCCGGCGTTAAGCTTACATGCATGTGCCGGGAAAAGCAGCGAGAACAGATGCTTGAGTGCATATTTAAGCACACAACGACACTTGGCGTGAGGGAATATGCATGCAAAAGATACGAGCTTGGCAGAAGCGAAAAAGCGGTGCGGACGCAGGACGGAGAAGTTCGCGTCAAAATATCGTCCGGCTACGGTGTTGTGCGCGAAAAGGCCGAGTATGAGGATCTCGCCGCCATTGCGCGCAAAAGCGGCAAAACCATCGCGCAGATAAGAAGCGAGGTTTTAAAAGCCGATAAGCAATAAGTCATATAAACAATATCCCCCGAAAGCACTTGCTTTCGGGGGAATATTTATGCTGCTTATACGGCAAACAGCTCGGAGTTTTCGGCCAGAAGATCGATTATGCGTCCCATCTCCTGCAGTGAGCTTACATAGCTGCGGCGCAGAGCGTCAAGGTAGCGCAGATCGACGCTGCTTGCAACACAGGCAAAGGCGTAGTCTGTTTCGATGGCCATTGAAAGAGTGCTTCCGTTCAGGCAAAAGCCGAGAAGCTGCCCGTCGATGCTTCGGCAAAATTCAAGTATCTTCGCGGTGAGCAGCGGAGTTAAAACGCTCTTAGCATACTGCTCGTGCTCGGCTGCAACACAGAAGCAGCGGTCAAACTCTTCATTGCCGGTCGCGATGCCGCGAGGACTGTTCTCCGTGCGAGCGCCCACAAGCACGCTCTCGGCTGCCGGGTAGCGCATCTCAAGGCGCAAAACAATGCCCTTGAACACCATGTCGCGGCAGGTCTCCAAGCCGTCCTGCGGAGCGCCGCGCTCGTAGACGTGGTTAAGTCGCACGTTTGCTGCTGAAAAGTGTACGCCGTTGTGCTCGCCCTCGCGGAAATTTTCCGTTTCGATCTCCTCCCACTGCCCGTCAAGCAGCCGGAGCGAGCGCACAAGCTTTTCGTCAATCAGCATCTGCGCCGTGTGCATATCCGGCCCGAAGGCATTTTCAAGCTCCGCGCGGAAGAAATCGCCCATTTGCTCCTGCATAAGAGCTTTCAGCTTTTTCTGAGCACCGCCGCCGAGAAACAGTGCGGCACACACACCGCCGAAAAACAGCACTGCCGTTAAGATCGATTTTAGCGCCATGTCATCCACGGCAAAAAACGAGATCACTCCGCCCAGAACGCCGACCAGTCCGATGATCGTCCGGATGCGCGCCTGCTTCTGATATTGCCCAAGCTTTTTCGAAAGCTCGGCCTCACTCATTTTTTCGTAATGCCTGTCATTCATAGCCCGACCCTCCGTCAGCAGATATCGAAATACAGGTTGCTGCGCGCGTCGAGCGTGACTATGTCCATAAGGCATGCTTCGGGAGAAATGCTGTCAAGCTGCATACGCTTTGCGCTGTCCTTGTAATTATCAGGCTGAGTCTCGGCGGCAAAAATAAGGCCGTCGTAGTCCTCGGGAAGATAGACAACGTAGCTTTTTGTCAGCACCGAAGCCCACTTATCGACATTGTTCTGCCAGTCGGTAGAATACGCAAACTCTATCTCATAGGTTTTGCCGTTTGCGCTGACAGTATGCAGATAGTAATTATCTCCGCGCTCACTGTCACCGTATGAGGACGCGGCTGTGAGCCACATGCCGGTGTATTCGTCATATAGCTCGCTGTCGGTGTTCGTTATGTAATCGCCGCTGAAGCTGCCGACGGAATCCTTCGGAACATAGCACACGGCATCAAACTCCAGCTCGCGTATGCCGTCATGAGTTTGGTCGGAGATCATTTTGACCTCCCAGTAGCAGTCACCGACGGTGTAGCCGTCGCCAAGGTTTGCGTAGCTGCAAATGCCTCTCTCCAGCAGATAGCTGCCGTTGTCGACAGCGGCGTTAGCATAGAGATCATTATCTTCAAAGTATGAGCCGCCGGCAATCGACACGGATGAAAGATCTTCGCTGAAAACATAGCGCTCGTCGGGATCCCATATCCATACAAGCTCTGTACTGTCTCCGTTTTCATGTTCAAAGCGGATGTAGACATCGCTTTCGCCGTCGGCGCTGAGGTCGTCGAAGGATATGGAAGTGAATGCGTCCTTCGCGTCGGGTATTGCCACGGGAAACGACACGCTGTCAAACAATATTTGCTCTGCCTCATCCCTATAGAATGCGGCGCTTTCGGAGCTTATGGTCACGAGAACATCCACGCTGTCACCGTCGTGCGTGATGGTTCCGCTGCCGACAACTATACCGGTAGCACGCCAGTCGCCGCCTGCCTCCGGGTCATCCGAGCTGCTGCAGGCTGAAAGGCTTAAGCATATGAGCAGCGCCAAAAGCGCGGTAAGGAGCTTTTTAGAGCCGGTCATATTTCACCCTCACTCCACTCGCACAGATCCGATCGTATATAGCTGTCGCTATTCGCGCCCCACGAGAACGCTTCCTTTTCAAAGGACATGTTAATATCGTAGGTTACATCGGAATACTGACGGGAATGGGCATAGTATTGCTCCTCAATACCGGGATCCTGCTCAATATATCCGTAGTCTGTCATTTCAAACGTACCGTCGCCCTCGCCCTCGAACAGCTCCCATTCGCCGTTTTCATCGATAGATATGTAGCTGGTGGAGTAGGGAGAGCCGTTGAGACACCATGTGTTTGCAATGTCGGCAAAATATCCGTCGGTCCTGGGAGCGGGAGTGTCCATGACGAAAGTGCCGAAGGCCTCGATGGTCATGCCGTCGGTGCCGCCGCTGACCTGATAGGCCTTGCCGTCATTTTCGTTGAAGAAATAGATATAGGCGTATTCCGGAACGTTCTGCGCGTTGCCTGCGGCTACTATGTCATAGCCCTTGTACAGGGTGAAGTACAGTCCGCTGTCAATGGCCTCGACCTCGAGCGCGTCGCATACGTCGCTGTCGGAAGCGGCCCATAGGCCGAGGTATTCGTTGTAGCTGCTGTCATACGAAGCCGCCGAGTCGTAAGCTGCGTCCTCTATGACCGCCGGCGCTCTGTAGTCATCGTCGCTGCTGCCGCCGTTTCCGCAGGCTGTAGTGGCCAAGCACATAAGCAGCGCCATTATAAGCGCCAAATACTTGTTAAGGCTTTTCATTTTATTCTCTCCTTATGATTTTAATTATTCTTTACTGTTCTGCCATGGATAAGATCTCGTCGTGGCTCAGCTCCACGTTCCCGAAGCGGATGAAAATGCCGTTTGTCACGGCGCTGTTCCACACCTCTGGGTTTGCCAGCGGACGGAAGCGGAGCTTGTCCAGATATCGGCTCATGTCCAGAAGCAGACGGCTGCCGGTCACAAAATCAACCTGCAAAACATGGCCTTTGAGCGGCGTTACGGCTGATATATATTTCCGGGTCAAATGCTCGCCCTCCTTTCTGCTCACAAAAAGACGAAAAAAGTCCACCGTACTGCTATTGTACGGCGGACACTGAAAAATAACCATTCACCAAAGGTTAGAAGTTTTGCTGCATAAGCTCCGAAAGCTGCTTTCTTTTTGTTCTCGTATCGCCCTGTATGCCGAGCTTTGAGTATATCTGCTTCATATATTGCTTGACGCTGCCCTCGGAGAGGAACAGCTTTTCGGCGATCTCGCGGTTGCTGAGCCGACTGAGCGTAAGAGACGCGATCTCGTATTCGCGATCTGTCAGCGCGGCAAACTCTGCCGGGCGAGAGCCTGCGTCCGGCGCGGCTTTTTCGCGAGCCGACATAGCCTCGCCGAGCCGCACGATGCTGCCGATAAGCTCCGGCTGACCGGAGCAATACTGTAAGGTTGGCTTAATATAAGCGTAATTTTCAACAAACGGGATCATTATCCAGTCGGGTGCAGCGTCCTTAAGTGCCTGATCGAGAAGACGGCATGCCTCGGCACGCTTGCCGAGCGCCTCATACGCTGCGGCGGTCTGGAGCCTGACATGCAGCGCGACCAATGCATAGTGCATCGCCTCGCAGACAGCAAGCTGCCCCTCGCTGCGGCCTATGACCTTCGCGTATGCGCCCTGGGCGAGCAGCACCTGATTTTCGATCATCTCCGCCATGGGCTTACCCGGTGCGAGAATGCTTATCGACGAGAGCCTGTGCGCGGAAAAAACCTCCGGGATGCGCTCTGTTTTGCCAAGCAGCGCGTGGCAGCCGGAGCGTGTGCTGGAGGAGCTCAAGGACGAGGCCGCGCGGATATCCGCCGATGGCTTCGAGCCGGAGCGCTTTGAACGCGCCAAGCGGGCATCCTTCGGCGCACGCCTGCGCGGATTCGAGGATTTCGACAATGTGTGCGTCTCGCTCGCGGGCGCGGCCTTTGACGGGTACGACGCGTTCGCGGCTCCCGCAGTTCTGAGCGAAGTCACCGCCGACGAGTGCGCCGCGTTCATCCGCGAAAATCTCGCGCCGGAACGGCTTGCAATATCTATCATCACACCAGCGAGGAATTAATATTATGTCAACCATTCTTACAGCAGCCTTTCAGACTATTCAGCGGGATTCCGCCATCTGCTTCCCGATGCTCGGGAACCTTACCATCAATCCGCCGTCATACTTTACGGTGTTCGGCTTCAAAATCTACTTCTACGGCGTCATCATAGCCCTCGGCTTCATCCTCGGCATAGTATGCTGCACGCGCATCTGCGCGCGTTTCGGCATCAAGGAGGACGACATGTACGACGCCATCCTCGTCATCATCCCGACGGCGATAATCGGCGCGCGGCTCTACTACGTGCTCTTCGAGCTTGACCGTTACCTTGCAAACCCCTCGGAGATATTCGTCCTGCGCGACGGCGGCCTCGCCATCTACGGCGGCGTTATCGCCTGCATTTTCGCGCTGTGGCTTGTCTGCCGCCACAAGAAGATCCCGCTGCCCGCTATGCTGGACGTTATTGTTTTCGGCCTGCTCATCGGGCAGATCATAGGCCGCTGGGGCAACTTCATGAACCGCGAGGCCTTTGGCGCGGAGACGGACGTGTTCTGCCGCATGGGGCTTATCAGCCCCGACGGGACGACCATATACGTTCACCCGACCTTCCTGTACGAAAGCCTGTGGAACCTCGTATGCCTGATCTTTCTGGCGGCCCACGCTTTTGCCCGTTACATTTCCGTCGGTATCTTCGACGGAAAGCGCCGCTATGACGGGCAATGCATACTTATCTACTTTTTCTGGTACGGTATAGGCCGCGCGTGGATAGAGGGTCTGCGCACCGACAGCCTGTACATAGGCAGTACCGGTATCCGCGTATCACAGGCGCTGTCAATGGCGCTTGCTTTGATATCATTCATTCTGCTTGCGGTAAATGCACGCAGGCAGCATAAGCCGGAGGAGCTGTACGTCAACCGCGTCGCGGCGGAGAGTGCGGCAGCCTCCGAGAGTCAGACAGAAGAAACGGAATCCAACAAGGAGGAATAATCAAAATGGCAGATTACAAAGACATCATTTCCGGTACCATCAACTCGATAGTCGGCAAGGTGAAGGAAGTCGCCGAGAGCGGCGCCGTGCGCGACATCTATGAAAACGGCGCGAACCGCGCAAAGTCCTACGGCCGCATCGCAAAGCTCGCCCTTGAGCTTAACGGCGAGAACGAGGAGCTCAAGCGCGTGTACACCGAGATCGGCCGCCTGTACTACGAGCAGGCCAAGGACGCCCCGGAGGGCTTCTTCGCGCCGCTGTTCGCGCAGGCCGAAGAGATCTGTGGCCGCATCGCCGCCAAGGAGGACGAGATAAACTCCCTCAAGGCCGACATCGCCGCGGCGACCGGCTGTGACGAGGCGGACATCGACGTCGAGATCGGCGAGTTTGACGATTTTGACAACATCGTCGACGCAACCGAGGACGACGGCAAGAACGAGTAAATCAGAAATAAGCTCCGCTTCCGCGGAGCTTATTTTGAAATTATATTAAATGAAATGATATACACATGCAAATACGCCTCCCCGCTCGGCGCAATCACGCTCGCCGGGGACGGCGATGCGCTGACCGGACTGTGGTTCGACGGCCAGCGATACTTCGGCAGTAACCTGCCCGATGACATCCTCAACATCTTATTCTGGAGCATGTGCAATGTGGCAGTATACGAGCAACGGAAATGTAAGCGGAATAAGCACAAATGTTGATATAAATGTTGCATATTTCGGATACAGCCAGAGTGCGGGAACGATGAGCGGTGAGACGGCTGCGGCTGCAAGTGCAGATGTTGAAGCAAACATGAATTTTACATCGGTAAATGATACTGTTACAGCAAAAGAATATGTAAGATTAAGAAATAAACCTAGTCAGGACACTGATTCAACAATAATTGCGACATTAAATAACGGTGAGACGGTGACAAGAACAGGAATCAGTGACAGCGGCTGGTCAAGGCTTAACTATAACGGTCAGAATGTTTATGCTGTATCGAGCTA
>OGYL01001190.1_pt1 | contig 20453 bp, 19 predicted proteins | sample 1576541 | NCBI WGS metagenome assembly OGYL01 (sample SAMEA3541551, study PRJEB24748) | human gut metagenome | biome: human gut; feature: human-associated habitat; material: faeces | place: China | collected 2012 | reverse complement strand
TTCTGTAAACAATCTCCCCGAACAAACTGTAAACTATCTTACCAGTCTATACAGCTCACATCGCCCCACGAATCGCGCACAAATCTGCGGCGAGCATAAGCCTTCCCCTCGGAGGGGAAGGTGCTGAGCGCAGCGAAGCGGATGAGGTGTCGGAAACCGTAAAGTTTTAGCAATATAATAGTTGCGTACATTGGCGTTGTTGCAGAAAACCAGAAGCACACTATAAAGCCTTGACTTTCCACCTCATCCACCGCCGTTCGGCGGTCTAGAGGGGAAGGCTTGGGAAGAGTCTACAATATGCCAAGTTATCCGGAGAATATAGGCAAAGCAAGGGAGCATCGGTCGGGTGACCGATGCTCCCTTGTTCGTGTGTGTTGTGTTGCGTTTATACAAACGCAGGATACTTGTGTGGTTGCTTTGCGCTTATGCAGTTGTGCGGGTGCTGTGCGCCCGGGATCATTTCACATCGCGGCGGCAAAAGCTGTCGCGCGCGATCCACAAAAAGCAGGCGATGTGCACCACCAGTATCGCGATGGAAAAAAGCAGGCTCATGGTCGGGTCGGGCAGTGCGTTGCCGCTGCCCCCCACCAGCAGATCCTGCATGACGGAGCTGCTTTGCAGGAAATACGCGTCCAGATTGGTGTTGGTAACCAGCAGGAACTTGACCCCCGGCACCACAAAGGAGCTGGATACCGAGCACAAAATGCTGTTGACGATTTCGCCGCCATACATCAACAAAATCGGCACGGCCACGGCGGCTGCGGCTTTGCGGGTGACCGCCGACAGCATCAGCGCCAGCGCACCAAATGCGAACACCGGCAGCAGGAACAGCAGATATTTGTACAGCATCACGAGAAGGTACGGCACCCGCACAATGCTGCCGAACAGCGGGGTGAGATACATATCGCCGATGCCGTTAAAGCCGCCAAACAGCCCGCTGACCAAAAATTGCAGCACAAACAGCGCGCCGGTGGCGATCAGTGTGATCTCCGCCAAAACGACCACCTTCGCCCAGAACACGCTCCGCCGTTTGTGCGGGGTGATGAGCAGCAGCTTGATGGTGCCGGAGGAGAATTCGTTGGCGATCATACCGCCCGCCAACACCGCCAGCAGCAGCGTCAACATACTCATCGAGGAGAGCGACGCTTCCATCATGCCATACAGCGAGTCGCTTTCGACCGGCGGGGTGTTGGTTTTTATCCGCTCGGTGGACAGCGCGATCTTATCTTGCAGCTGCGCCTTTTCCGAGGCGGTCAGTACCGAGCCATAGTGACTGTTGCGTAGTATTGACAGCTTGTTTTCGCGCAGGTAAGTCAACTCGCGCTGCTGCCAAGTGAGCGAATCGTCGTCGTATGTGGTGTCGGGATCATCGGTGGCGGCGGGCTGGATGTTGTAATCGAGATACATATTCCAGATATCAATTTGTATCTGCTTTTCCTCCGGTGTGTTGTAAGCGGTGTTGCCGTTTTTCACCTCTTCAATTTGCATCCGCACATATTCCCGCCAGTCGCTCGCTTGGACCAACTGTTTGGTGTGGGCGATGCTCTGCTGAATCTCTTTCATGTCGGCTTCGGTCGTGGCGTACTCTTTCAAATACCCTTTGGGGTCGACTTCGTACGAATACAGAGCGCCGAGGTCGTTCCTGTAGCTCATCATCAACCCGTATTTCCAGTGGGAGGGGTCGATTTGGTTGTCCAGCATGTACTGGAAACACTCGAGGTCGGCTTTGGCATAGCCGTCTTGGGGGTTGCTTTTCAGTTCTTTTATGGCGCCGGTGACGGTGGCTTGATATTCCCGCTGCCAATCGATGGCGCTTTCCTCCGATGTGGATGCGATAAACAGCTGTACTGCGCCTTGAATCGCCAGCGAAAACACCGCCAGCGCCACCACGATGCCGACCAGTATCCAAGTGGATGCTTTTTTATAGAGCTTTAGCCGCTCGTTTTGAATCAAATTACGCAAGGGTGTTCCCTCCTCCCGTGATCTGGATGAAGCTGTCCTCCAGCTGGTTGCCGACCGGCTGCACACCGTACAGCTGAATGCCGTTTTCCACCAGCTTTTGGGTGATGATGGGCAGCTCGTCCTCGGTGACCGCCAGTTCCACATAGGTATCGGTGATGGCGGCCAGCCGGTCGGGCACATGCTGCTGCAGCAGCGCCGCTGCCTGCCCAATGGGGCGCACCGTAAACCGATAGCGGGTGCTTTGGTGGGTCAGCTCTTCCACCGAGCTGATTTGCTTGAGCGTGCCGCGGTCGATGATGCCGACCCGGTCGCACATCAGCTGCATTTCCTGCAAGATATGGCTGGAAACCAGCACCGCAATGCCGTTTTCGTGCGCCAGCCGGCGAATCAGGTCGCGAAAATCTTTGATACCGGCGGGGTCAAGCCCGTTGGTGGGTTCGTCCAAAATCATCAGCTTGGGATCGTGCAGCAGCGCTTGCGCCACGCCCAGCCGCTGTTTCATACCCAGCGAATAGGTCTTGAACTTATCGCGGATGCGCGCCTGCATCCCCACCATTTCCACCACGCGGTCGATTTGGGCGCGATCGGCGCCGCACGCGTGGGCTTGCAGCAGCAGATTGTCGTAGCCGGACAGATATTTGTACATATCCGGATGCTCAACGATGCCGCTGACATGTGCCATGGCGGCGGCGAAATCGTCCTCCACCGAATGACCGTCAATGAGGATGCTGCCGCTGTCCATATGCAGCAGCCCGAGGATGATTTTGATGGTGGTGGTTTTACCGGCGCCGTTGGGGCCCAAAAAGCCGAATACTTCGCCCGGTTCCACCGAAAAGCTGAGATCCTGCACTACCGGGTGCGACCCGAAGGTTTTGCAGACATGCTCTAGTGTTAAAATGGCACTCATAGTTGTTCCTCCTCTCACCACGCGAATAACGAAACGCCGTTGATCCGATACAGTTTCCAGGCACCGTCCTCTTTGACAAACGAGGCATCCCAGACGATTGACAGGCGACCGGTTCGCTCTTTCAGCGTGACCGAGTCGGTGTCGTCATCATAGTCGGACCATGTGCCGGTGACGGAATAGGTGATAGATTCGGATACCGCCGCGGTGTCCTCGTCGATACGAATGGTGTATTCGTAGGGGTTGGCATCCTTCTTCATCGAGGTGATGGTGCGATCCTCGGCGGCGGCATCCTTGATTGCGTCGACCACCGATTCGGCGCCCGCGTCCAGATAGGCAGCGTCTTTGACGAACAGCCCCGCCAGCTTCTTCTTGGCGGCATCCCGATACGCCGCCGCCTTGGTGGTGTCCGCCACCATCGCCTGTGCGTCAGCGTTGGGGACTTTCGCGGCATCCACCAGCACGGTCTGCACCTGGTCGGTGATCGCGCGGATCTCCTTTTTCTGCCCCGCCAGCATCACTTGGGTGACCGTTACATAGCCCAGCACAGCGACCAGCAGTGCCATCGATACGATGAACCCCCGGTTGCAGCGCTTCCAAAAGGATTTTTTCTTCACTTGCCCTCACTCCTGTCCTTATGATCTGGTTGATCTGTGCTTTCAGTGTACCATATCGGAGGATGAAAGAAAAGTGAAGTAACAAGATTGTCACCCTGTTGTTATAATTTTGTAAGGAATGTGCGCCTGCCGCACAAACAAAAATCCCCCGCCGGATGACCCAGCGGGGGAGAGCGTTATACACAAACAACTGTTTTAGTGGGATATAGCGATAAAACCAGGCGATAGTCCCGACTTTTAACAGATGTCCATGCCTTGGATGAAAATTGATCTTTGATCATCACAAACGGTAGTTTAAGCGACAGTGTTTGTCCGGGTTCCAGTGTGGGGTTCAGAGTGGGTGTTGACAAGAAGCTGTTCATTTCCATAAACGCCTGTAAATGGATACCATTTTTCCAAGTCTGTGACTCCAGTATGAACGGATACAGTGCGATTTGTCGCTGTTCCTGTGAGAGATTGGTTAATTTCAATTCCACAACCACGCATTGTGGACGGTGTCCAGCTTCATATTCGTCCGAAAATAGCGTTTGAGCCTCATTGCTGTCCACAAAGTAATGCCCTGTTGCCGATAAAGTGATTCCACCGTACTCTACCGTATCCGAGCAACGGTATTCTTTTGTTGTTGGTGCGGGGTATCGATTGTTTAGCGTGACATAGCGCCATACGCCCAATCCCAGAATCGCTGCGCTGATTACAGCGAAAATTAGTTGCTTTTTCATTCGTTCGGCTCCTTTTTGGCGGGAGAAACAGGAACGGTATAATGATTTATAATGGTTCCGTTTTCTAGACAAAACACCTCATCGGATAAAAATTCCAACTCTTCCCGATCATGGCAGGACAAAAGAATGAGAGCACCGCGCTTTTTGTGGCGGAGCAGTATGTCTTTTACCGTAGACACGCTTTTTTCGTCCAGCGCGTTGATGGGTTCATCCAAAATAATCAGATCAGGATTTTCCATAACGGCGGCAGCAATTCCCAGCTTTTGCTTCATACCAAGAGAATATTTTTTGAATTTCTTTTTGTCTTTTGGGTCAAGTCCCAACTCGAGCATGGTATCCACGATAGCGCTGTCGTCAATCCTCTGCTGAATGGATGCCAGAATATGCAGATTTTTAAAGCCGCTGTAAGTGTCAATAAAACCGGGATATTCAATCAACGCCCCAATACTGCGGGGAAAGGAAATATTTTTGCCCAGTGTTTCTCCATCGATAATTATCTCTCCTTGTGAGGGGACAATCAATCCGCAAATTGCGCGCATCAGCATCGTTTTACCGGAGCCGTTTTTTCCACGCAGACCATAGATTTTGCCGCGATCCATTTGCAGATCAATATGGTTCAATATGGTGGCTTTGCCAATGCTTTTGGACACATGGTGTATTTCTAAGTACATAAGCTTTTCCTTACCTTTCGTATAGGATATCGCGCGTTTTCAAAGCGTAATATCCGATAAATACAGAAGCTGCAGCTACAAGGACAGATAGGCTTAATCCGATTAGGGGGTGAGAAGCATTGCTTGAAACCTCACGGCAGCGCATCAGCATGAGATATTGTCCGGGAAGCCAGTCTGCGGCATAGAAGATCGAGGTAGTCAACAAGAGGACGATGGACAATATTCCCCACAAAGGGCGCAGCAGAACGGAAATTGTCATTTGTAGCAAAGATAGTGCTACCGAAACGCTGCAAGTGATGAGAAGCCATTTTAACATGATGGTGGATGTTATCGCTTCGGTATTCATGTCGTTGAGCAGCGATTGAACAGAAGGCTGCGGTGTCAAATTCAAAGAACCGGTGAACCCGGCAAAAACGGTCGCCGTTATAAGCAAAAGCAGATAGTAGATCACCGTGGTCGCTGTTGCCCATAGGCATTTGCTGATCCACCAAGTTAGGCGGGTTTGGGAACGAAGCAGCATTTGTTGACCGTAACCATACAAATCTTTCGAGGGGAAAAGACCAATGACATAGGCCAAATATAGGTGAATTGTCAGCCATAGCACATTTACGTGAAAGGATGGATCGTCCGGGTTAAACAGAGGCATTCCGCAAAGGAAACGAGCCACGTAATCCCCCACGGTCAATCCGTTTTCCAAATCGGCAGACGGTTGTCCGGCTGCCAGCGTATATTCCGCGAAAAACTGACCGCAAACCATGCAGAATAACGCCAAGGCAACGGCGAATTTTTTCCATTGCCCGCCCAATCCGGTGCGAAAATCGTGCCGTATGTACAGGGCTAGGATGTGTGCCGAGGAGAAGGGATTACCCATCTGTGTGTTTTTCACCAAGAAACTCCTTTCGCACGGACAGCCAATAGCCAATGATAAACAAGAGGATACCAATTCCGATAACCACCGCACTGCCTCCTACAATGGTATGGTGTTTCCAGCAGAGATAGGAAATAGAGGCTCTTCCCGGGATAATAGCCAGGCGAGGAAAAAAGATATCCCAACATAGGACACTCATGGCAAGTATCCATGATAATATACTTTTCTTAGAGAGCCACCACACCAGCAGAAACAGCAGACCCATACAGCTTAGGCGGATAAAGACGGTTAGGAAAAAACTAATTGCTATCCCCCAAAGAGAGGCAGATGTGTTGACAGATTCGGTTGTCAGGTAATACAAGCTATCGGCACGATGCCAGTTTATGGTTGATGGCACCAGAAACGAACCGGTCAGAGCTGTGCAGATGGTATCGTATAAACTGAATAAAAAGGCGTATAGCACTATTTTTAGTGATTGGGCGGCAAAAATTCGCCTTTTACTGTGTCGCTTCAAAATGAATAAAGAGGAAAAATCATGCCGCCGTCCCAACTGTGTTGTCAGCAAAAACAGCGGAATGGTAAATAGCAGGAAGGCGGACTGCTCCTGCTGAACAACAAAGCAATCAGCTAAACTGGTGATAGTCTGATAATATGTGGAGTTAAATTGTACAGTGGCAGCGCTGTTGATCCATGTGATAACCGGCAAAAGACCAACAGTCAACCCCCAACTCCAGGCATCGCCGCCGAAAAAGGGGAAAAAGAGCTGATTCCAAACAGAGCGGATCGTCGGATGGGCGTTAGAATACATCATCTTGTGCCCCTTTGACAATAAATGCATATACCGTCAAGCCGCATAGCAGCACGGTCTCCACGAGCATAGGTATCCGGGCGTCGCCGGCATAGGAGGGGTGCAAAAAATTGACCGGCTCCCATTGCTCTAATCCCCACAAGCTGAACAATGCATTTACAAACAGAAAGATAAAAAAGGGAGCAATAACCACCAAAAACCGATGGCTAACATGATAGCTGGCAAGAAGCGAAAGCGTGGCGATCAGTCCACTAAAGACAAAAATAAAAGCAAGATACACCAGCACATATACAAACGGATGCTCATAAAACAAATGCGGAAAGCTGCTGTTTTCTCCAATGGCTGAATCAAACGCCGTAACCTCCGGCTTCATCGATGGCAACAGCATACAGGATAACCCGAAGTTGAGCGCCAGCGGAAGAATGACCGCTGTACCGCCGGACAGAAAACAAGCCGTGTATTTGGCTGCAAAGTAATAGTGTTTGTTGGTACGGATGCACAGGCTTTGTATAAAACCGCCCTTTGCATCCGAAAAAAACGAATCGGCGAACGGTAATGCCGCCAATAGGGGGATGATTAAAAAGAAGAGGTATGCGAGCATGTTTTGGGCGTTTCCGCCCATCCAACTGGTAAACAGCCAGCCGGGGTACATCATAGGCATATTGTACGAGAGATATTCATCCAACCCCAGTGCCAGCGGAACAATGCTGGTCGCGCAATGCGAAACGGCGATGACCGTACCCAGCAGCAGCGACAAGAAAAATCCGTGACTAGTGAATGCCCGATGAAGTTCAATGGTTAGTATTCGTTTCATATGGCTTCTCCAATTGTTCATGATATGGTTAAGGTGGATTTATGCCAATGCACCAGCTGCGATGAAATCATTTAGGCGAATATACGCAAGGTTTGGATTTCCGGTCGGAGAGCCGGTCTGCCCCCATGGGCTGAGGTAAAGCAAAATGTCATAATCTTTGCGCAGCAGCCGATCCGCCACAATAAATCCAAGCTGAAACGACTGATGTTCACCAGACTGCAAAGTATAATGATAATACTCCCGAGTGTTTTGCTGAGATTGATTGACATCCATGGTCATAAGAGAGCCGCCGTCCAAGGGCTCGCCGTGATCGTAAATATGAATGTAGTGGTTGTTTAAGGATAGCACGGTTTCCTCACTGGCGATATTTTGAATCGTGACCGTTATGCGCACATACGAATGTGCACTGGTCAATGTACCATTGGTGTTCATGGTTTGCCCTTCGTACAATATGTCTGGTGTTGGTAATCCGCCGGTATCTTTGGAAATTTCTGCTTTTTGCACTGTGAATATCAAATCGCACACGGTTGCCGTTTTTTCTCGCCAAGAAAGGCTGGATGATGAAGAGGAGGTGGATGTGACCGATTGATTGGTATCGGACTGGGCGCAATCGGACGGGGAAGAACTCGATGAATTGTTCCACAGATTATTGTCGGTGGGCAGCAAATGACCGCTTTTCATAAAACCAATGACAATGACCACGGCCATGCATACAATCAATGCTGCTGTAATGATTTTTCGAGCATATTTGTTCATAATGTTTCCTTTTGTGTTAATTATAAAAGACAAATAACTTAACCTGACATAGAAAATTTTACAGATGAATAAGTTTAATTATAGGCTATTTTTGGGGAAAAGTCAAGAAGTTTATTAAGTATAGCCTATTTACTGGCATATATGTAAGAGTTATACAAATGCTTTGGTGCAACTTTGTTGGATGTGTTAATAGACAGCTCGCATCAAACAAACTATACTTAAGGAGCCATAGTTTTGGCGCATTATAACAGAAAGGAGGTGCTAAAATGCTGCAGACAAGGAAAATAGGAGGAACAGGGAAATTCTTTTTGGCGACTATGTTGGTGCTGTTTGTTATGGGGATGGCAATGACGATGGTATCTGTGAGTGCTGAAGGCAATTGGAAAGATACTCTTTTTAAGTCTGCCGGTACATCTTCAGGGGAAATTTCTACAAAAGCGCGGAACAAGCGGGATTATTCGTCAAGCTATGCTTATAATATGAAATCTACTTGTGAGTTGTATACCGAGGTTCTTGGATGCGCCTATGATGAGTCAAGTCCTAAGGCCACAGAAATCTATGCGGGCGGCGATTGCACATATGGAGCTCATAAAAAAATTCCGATAGGGGCAGCATATTATTTGCCAAATCTGGTCAAGGAAAAAGGGTACAAGTCCGCAATTTTGCATTTTAAGTTCCCATCCGTAACCATACAAAGCTTGTATGTTTGGTGGAGTCCCGACAGCATATAATGGAATTGCAAATTTTTGCATAAAAGAGGCGCAGATACCACAAGTATCTGCGCCTCTTTTATGCCGGTAAAGAAATAATAGAACCCCCACCGTTTTTGAAATAACAAAGACGGTGGGGGTTGGTGGTAGAAACAGTATCTTATTCAAAGAACGCGCGGTGGACAGCGGAAACGGCGCGGTCGGCGTCGTCCTCGGCGATCAGCACCGACACCTTGATCTCGCTGGTGGAGATCATCTGGATGTTGACGTTGGCATCCGCCAGCGCCTCAAACATGGTGGACGCCACGCCCTCGTGGGTTTCCATGCCTGCGCCGACGATGGAGATCTTGGCAACGCTCTTGTCGCAGGACATCTTTTTCGCGCCGACCATATCGCAGTATTCCTGCAGCGCGGCAACCGCGTCCTCGCCGTCATCCGACGGCACGGTGAAGGTGATGTCTTTGGTGCCGTCGCGACCCACCGACTGCAGAATGATATCCACATTGATGTGCGCTTTGGCCACGCGAGAGAAGATCTTGAACGCAATGCCCGGCTCGTCCGGCAGACCGATGATGGTAACACGCGCTACGTTGGTATCCTTGGCAACGCCTTTGATCAGCATTTTTTCCATTTTGGTGACCTCCTTAACTTTGGTGCCCGGCACCGGGTTCAGGCTGGACAGCACTTCCAGCTCGACATTGTATTTTTTGGCCATTTCCACCGAGCGGTTGTTCAAAACCTGCGCACCCAGCGTGGCCAGCTCCAGCATTTCGTCATAGGTGATTTCCGCCAGCTTACGTGCCGCCGGCACCTTGCGCGGATCGGCGGTGTACACGCCCTCCACATCGGTGTAGATCTGGCACAGATCGGCTTTCATCGACGCGGCAATCGCGACCGCGCTGGTATCCGAACCGCCACGCCCCAGCGTGGTGATGTCGTCCCATTTGTTCAGCCCCTGGAAGCCCGCCACCACAACGATTTTGTTTTTGTCCAGCTCGGTGCGGATGCGGTTGGCTTCCACCTTGCGGATGCGTGCTGCGGAATAGGTGGAGTTGGTGCGGAAGCCCGCCTGCCAACCCAGCAGCGACACGACCGGGCAGCCAATTTTTTCAATCGCCATCGCCAGCAGCGCGATCGAGATCTGTTCGCCCGCCGCCAGCAGCATATCCATTTCGCGTTTGCTGCCGCGGGGATTGATCTCGTGGGCTTTTTCGATCAGATCGTCGGTGGTATCGCCCTGGGCGGATACCACCACCACCACGCTGTTGCCTTTCTTATAGGTGTCGGTGACCAGCTTGGCCACATTGGCGACACGGGCGGCATCCGCCACCGAGCTGCCGCCGAATTTCTGCACGATCAGCATTTATGCAAGACCTCCTGTCATAAAATCCACCGTTGCGCCGGTGGGATCACACTCAAATACCTGAATCCGCCATCCGGACAAGCCGACCTCTTCCAGCCCCTTGGCGGCGCTGGCGGCAAAATCGGTATTGTCCTTGTCGATAATGGCAAGGATGGACGGACCCGCGCCGCTGATGCACACGGCATAAGCGCCCAGCGAATAGGCGGTGTAAAACACCGGCTCGGCGCCGGGGATCAGCGGAAAACGATACGGCTGATGCAGCCGATCCTGCACCGCGACCCGCAGATTGTCCAGATCGCCGGTGCACAGCGAGGCGGTCATCAGCGCGGTGCGGGACAGGTTGTACACCGCGTCCTCGCGGGATACTTCGGTGGGCAGCGCGGCGCGCGCCACCGAGGTTTTCAGCTCAAAATTCGGGATAAACACCGCAAACCGGAACCGGTCGGCGACCGGCACGCTGACGGTGTGGACCCGACCGCCCTCCATCACCGAGGTGACCAGTCCGCCCAACAGCGCGGGCGCGGTGTTGTCGGGGTGCCCTTCCAGCTCGGCAGCCAGATCGCCGATGTCCGCGCGGGACAGGGGACTGCCCAGCAGGGTGTTGGCACCCAGCAAGCCCGCCACCAGACAGGCGGAGGAGCTGCCCAAACCGCGGGTGAGCGGAATGTTGTTTTCCTGTCGGATGTGCAGCCCGTGGAACGGATGCCCGCAGCGCTCGAACAGCAGCCGGGCGGTGTGGTAGATCATGTTGCTTTCATCGGTGGGGATGGCGGTGTCGTCCAGCGATTCGATGTGACAGCCGTCGGCTTCCTCCATCCACACGCGGTTGTGCAGGGTCAACGCCAGACCCAGTGCATCAAATCCCGCGCCCAGATTGGCGCTGGAGGCGGGAACGGTTATTTTCAGCATACGGTACCTTCTTTACAAAACGGATCACAGGCTGGCGACCCGCAGACGGCTGACCAGCGTGCCGGCGGTGAATTGCTCCAGCGCCGCGTCCACAGCGGTTTCTTTCATCCGCGGGGTGACAAACGCCACCATATCGGCGGCTTCATCGGCGGGGCTGACGCGGGTAACTTCGCCGAACAGCGCCGCCGCCTGCTGCATCGCCGCGTCCGCATCGGCGCAGGTAAAGCGCAGCATCACGCGGCTCTTGTTTTCGCCGAACGGCAGCACATAGCCCTCTTCGCCCGGCTCCCAGAACAGGTATTTGCGGGCGTGCAGGTGTTTCACTTCGTCAATGACATCCGCCACCACGGCGCTGGCGGTGGGCAGCTTGCCCGCGCCGCGACCGTAGAACATCACATCGCCGATCGCGTCGCCGCGCACCAAAATGGCGTTGAACACATCGCGCACATCCGACAGCGGGCTTTCCTTCGATACCACCATCGGGGCAACCAGGCACAGCAGATGACCGTCGTCGCTCTTTTTGGCGCGACCGATCAGCTTGATGACCCCGCCGAACGCTTCCGCGTAGCGCACATCGTCCAGCGTGACATGGGTGATGCCTTCGGTGTGCACCTGATCGGGATACACATGCTTGCCGAACGCCAGCGACGCCAGAATGCAAATCTTGCGGCAGGCATCGTGCCCTTCGATATCGGCGGAGGGATCGCGCTCGGCATAGCCCAGCTGCTGCGCCAGTGCCAGCGCATCGTCAAAGGACATATCGTCCTCCACCATGCGGGTGAGCATAAAGTTGGTGGTGCCGTTCAAAATACCGGCGATCTCGTATACTTCGTTGGCGGCGAGGCACTGATCCAGCGGGCGCAGAATTGGAATACCGCCGCCCACGCTCGCTTCAAACAGGAAATTCTGGTTATTCGCCTTGGCGATCGCCAGCAACTCGTCGCCTTTGGCAGCGACCAGCTCCTTGTTGGAGGTGACAACGCTTTTGCCGTTTTGCAGGCAGTCTTTCACAAACTCATATGCCGGATGCAGCCCGCCCATGGTTTCCACCACAATGCGGATCTCCTTGTCCTGCAAAATGTCCTGAAAATCCTTGGTGAACAAATTCGCGTAAGGGCAATCGGGAAAATCGCGCAGATCCAGCACGCGGCGCAGCTCGATCGCTCCGCCCGCCTTGTGCGCAATACCGGCGGCGTTTTTGTGCAGCACTTCCGCCACACCGGAGCCAACCACACCGTGCCCCAAGATAGCCACATATGTCAATGGAAATCCCCCTTATATACAAAACTATTCTCCTATTCTACCAATAGTTTCCGGCGTAGTCAAGCAAGATTTTGCCATATCCCGCCGCGGGTTTGGCGTGGACGGACGGCGGGGCGCGGTGTGGGGGCGCGGCAGGGTGGCGCGGTCTGGACATATTGCAGCAGGAACCGCCCGCCGCCGCGAAACACTTTGGGTAGATGGCTGATTTTTATCAAAAAGACGCAAGAATGCCGGACGGATGGCGGCAAGCCGAAAATGAACGGTTTCTTAAAGTGGGGGAAAAGAGGTTGCGCCCGCGGCCAAAAATGGATATACTAGGAAAAAAGACAATATATTCACGGAAAAAGGGGGAGTTGCCATGGCTACACCACCATTGAACGGCTCGCCGGCGGACCGGCTGGAGCAGCGACGGGGCTTTTTGATCAATTTGGCATATTGGCTGGTTTGGGCGGGCATCGCCATTTTGGCGATCCGATGCACCGCCATGTGGCTGATGCCGTTTGTGTTTGCGTTTTTGGTAGCGGCGGCGCTGCAAAAGCCGCTGCGCTTTCTGGTGAAGATCGCCAAAGGTAGCCGCAAGTTTTTTTCGGTGTTTCTGGTGATCCTGATGGTGCTGCTGCTTGCAGGAGTGGTGGCGCTGGTCGGATGGCGGCTGATCGCGAGCGCTGCCCATTTTGTGGGGAATAAGGACAATATCCAAATGGTGCAGGATGCGATCACCGGGGTAGGTACCTCGCTGCAAAATTTCGTTACCCAGATCTCGGTGAATTTGCCGAAAGACGCGGTGGAGTCGCTGAACAACGGGATTGCGAATTTGTCCGAGCAGCTGGTGGGGCTGGTGACCGGCGCGCTCAGCACGGCGGCAACCGCGACCATCGGACTGACCGCCAAGCTGCCGATGCTGCTGTTGAGCTTTATCATCTGGATCGTGGCATCGGTGTTTTTGACTATCGATTATCATCAGGTGGTGGGATTTTTCGTGCGGCAGCTGCCGGATCGCCACGCCGAGCTGTACCAAACGGTGAAGGAGCTGTGCACCAACACCCTGTTCCGGCTGCTGAAAGCGTACGCGCTGCTGATGTTCATCACCTTTGTGGAGCTGTCGGTCGGTCTGCTGATTTTGCGGGTGAAAGGGGCGGTCTGGCTGGCGGCGCTGATCGCGATCGTGGATATTTTGCCGGTGCTGGGCACCGGTACCGTGCTAATCCCGTGGACGCTGTTCGAGCTGATCTCCGGCAACTTCGGCATGGCGTTGGGACTGTTGATCCTGTATGTGTTTATCACGGTTCTGCGCAACATTCTGGAGCCGCGGCTGGTCAGCTACCAGATCGGGCTGAACCCGCTGGTGACGCTGTTTTTCATGTATCTGGGCTTGCAGATTGCCGGGGTCGCGGGGATGATGTTGTTCCCGGTGGTGGTGATGATTCTGGTGCAGCTGCAGGAAAGCGGCCATGTGCATATCTGGAAATAAGCGCTCTGGGAGCATCAAAAAAGGCGGACACCGGTTTTCCGGTGCCCGCCTTTTTGGCAGTGTTTATATAAAGATTATTCCGCGGTGACCCGTTCGATAAACGCGACCAGCTCGGTGGGATCCGCCAAGCTGTGGGGATGGTGGTCGCAGTCCGGCTTCAGCACCGTGTGGATGGTACCGCCCAGCCGCTCGTAGATGGCGTTCAGCCGCCCACCGTTTTCGCTGTATTCCAGGGTTTTGTCCGCCAGCCCCGCGACCAGCAGGATCGGGATGCCCGCGCGGCAGAGGTCCTCCGCTTTATCCAGTGGGTTGCCATGAAAATCCTTGGCGGTTTCATCGGTCAGCCCGTACCAGCGCTTGCAGTCCTCCCATTCCTTGTCCTGACGAGGATTGGTGGCAAATCCGCCCGGCCAGTTGCGAATGTCCAGCAGCGGCGCATCCAGATACAGGCAGGATACCTTATCGGGGTGGGCAGCGGCATAGTTGCAGGCGTACAGCCCGCCGCGCGAAAAACCCTCCAGCACCGTTTTGTCGTTCAAATTCCATTCGTTCACCACCAGCTGGCGGAAGCTTTCCATCCATTCCACCGCCTGCGGGCAGCCGTACATATCGCTGATATGGAAATAGGTGAGGCACCAGCCGCGTTCCAGCAGCGCGCGATCCACCGTGTCGAATGCGCCCAAAAATTCCGCCCGCCAGATCCAGCGGTTGCCCGGCTGCAGCGGAGTGTGCGGGAAGATGACGCAGCCATCGTGCCCTTCGCAGGAAAAGTCGAGTCGTTGGTATCCGTTCCATTCACTTTGGGTTGTTGCGATCATGCCAAAGTCCTCCTTGCAGCGTAAAATTCGTTGCGTTTATCATAGCACAAACCGCTATTTTGCGCCAGTAGAAATCCGGCGCGTATATTTTACATCCAAACGGGCAAAATTTTTATCGTTCCCTCTTGACAAATTCCAGAAATCGGATATAATAATAAAGCTGTCAGCAATATTGCGGAATTGTGTAAGGGTAGCACTGCAGTCTCTGAATCTGCCTGTCGGGGTTCGAATCCCTGTTCCGCAGCCAAAACGCCGTGAACCACCGTTCACGGCGTTTTTTGTGATATATTCCCCCGCGCGGGGGTGATGATACCGAAAGGGCGTGTGCGTGTTGAAAATTGGAAATGTAGAGATCACCGGCAAAGCGGCGCTGGCGCCCATGGCGGGAGTAGCCGACCGGGCGTTTCGCCAGATCTGTGTGGAATACGGTGCCGCCTATGTGGTGGGCGAAATGGTCAGCTGTAAGGGCTTGTGCTTTCAGGATAAAAAAAGCCGCGAGCTGCTGAAGCTGGACGAGAGCGAGCATCCCGCCGGGGTGCAGCTGTTTGGCGATGATCCGGCGCTGATGGCGCGGGGCGCGCAGCTGGCGATGGAGTATCATCCGGACATCATCGACATCAACATGGGCTGTCCCGCGCCCAAAATCGCGGGCAACCACTGCGGCAGCGCGCTGATGCGCGAGCCGGAGCTGTGTCGCCGCATCGTGCAGGCGGTCAAGGACGCGGTGCCGGTGCCGGTCACCGCCAAGATCCGCAAGGGCTATTCTCGCGACAGTGTCAATGCGGTGGAGGTGGCGCGCGCGTGCGAAGCGGGCGGCGCGGACGCGGTGACGGTGCATGGCCGCACCCGCGACCAGATGTATGCGCCGCCGGTGGATTGGGAGATCATCCGGCAGGTCAAACAGGCGCTGTCCATCCCGGTGATCGGCAACGGCGATGTCACCTCGGCTGCACAAGCCGCCGCGCTGTACGAGCAGACGGGCTGTGACCTTATTATGGTGGGGCGGGGAGCGCTGGGCGCGCCGTGGCTGTTTGCCCAGATCGAGGCGTATCTCACCCACGGGCGGATCTTGCCTGACCCACCGGTCGCCAAGCGGATGCAGGTGCTGTGCCGGCAGGTGGAACGCGCGGTGGAGCTGAAAGGCGAGCGGGTGGCGCTGCGGGAGGCGCGCAAGCACGCGGCGTGGTATATGAAAGGCTGGCGCGGCGCGGCATCGCTGCGGGCGCAGGCGGGGCAGCTCACTTGTATGGACGATGTGTATGCGCTGTGCGCCCGCGCCATACAGGAGCAGGAAAACGAGCCCGCCTAAAAAAATAACCATAATAAAAGCCGGATGGTTCCGCAGAACCGTCCGGCTTTTTTGTGCATCATAGGGGATTATTTGCTTTTCAGCGATTTGGCGTGCCAGATGTTGTCGGCATAATCGCGGATCGCGCGATCGGCGGCAAACACACCGCTGGCGGCGGTGTTGAGCAGAGCCATCTTCGCCCAATGCTGCTTGTCGGTATACGCTTGCGCCGATAGCGCCTGAGCGCGGGCGTAGTCCTCGAAGTCCGCCAGCACCATATACGGGTCCTTGCTGGTCAGCGAACCGGCGATCTCGCCGAAGGTCTGGCCGCCGATGCCGTGGTACATCGCATCCACCGCGCGGTGGATGCGCGCATCGCTGGTGTACAGCGCCTGCGGGTCATACCGCGGTTTCAGCGCCTCCACCTCGTCGGCGGTCATGCCGAACAGGAACATATTCTCCTTGCCGACCGCTTCGCAAATTTCGACATTTGCGCCGTCCAGTGTGCCCAGTGTCAACGCGCCGTTCATCATCAGCTTCATGTTGCCGGTACCGCTGGCTTCGGTGCCCGCCAGCGAGATCTGCTCGGAAATATCCGCCGCCGGCATCAACAGCTCCGCCAGCGTCACGCGGTAATCTTCCAGATACACCACCCGCATTTTTTCGCGGATGATGGGGTCTTTTTCAATCTCCTGCGACAGCGCATAGATAAACTGGATGATCTTTTTCGCGAGGAAATAGCCGGGCGCCGACTTCGCCGCGAACACATAGGTGCGGGGGGTAACCTCTTTGTTCGGGTTGTCCTTCAATTCCAGATAGGTGTGCAGAATGTGCAGCGCGTTCAAATGCTGGCGCTTGTATTCGTGCAGTCGTTTCACCTGTACATCAAACAGCGAATCGGGATCCAGCGTAACCCCCATCGTCTTTTTCACATACGCCGCCAAACGCTCTTTGTTCTGGCGCTTGATCGCGGAAAATTCCGCCAGCGCCGCCGCGTCGTCCGCCAGCGGGCGCAGTTTTTCCAGCTGGGCGGCATCCTTGACAAAGCCATTGCCGATATGCTTTTCGATAAAGCCGGTCAGCGCCGGGTTGGCTTGGCACAGCCAGCGGCGGTGGGCAATACCGTTGGTGACATTGGTGAATTTTTCCGGCATCACCGAATAGGCATCTTTGAACACATCCGCCTTCAAAATATCGCTGTGCAGCCGCGACACGCCGTTGACCGAATGCGCCGCCGCCACGCACAGGTTCGCCATGCGCACCACGCCGTAGCTGATGATCGCCATACGCCCCACTTTTTCGTGGTCGCCGCCGGTCGCCTGCATCATCGCTTCGCTGAAGCGGTTGTTGATTTCGCGCACGATCTGATAAATGCGGGGCAGCCGCTCTTTGAACAGATCCTCCGGCCAGCATTCCAGCGCCTCCGCCATAACGGTGTGGTTGGTATACGCCACCGTGCGGGTGACCAGATCCCACGCCTGATCCCAGCCGTAGCCGCATTCGTCCATCATAATGCGCATCAGCTCGGGAATCGCGAGGGTGGGGTGGGTGTCGTTGATATGCACCGCCGCCATATCCGGCAGATTGTCCAGCGTGCCGTATTCTTCCAAATGGCGCTGCACGATGTCCTGCACCGATGCCGACACCAGGAAATACTGCTGGGTCAGCCGCAGCGATTTGCCCTCGCGGTGGTTATCCGCCGGATACAGCACCTGGGTGATGACCTCCGCCATGGCTTTTTGCTCCATCGCGCGCATATAGTCGCCCTGATTAAACAGCGACATATCCATGCCGGGCGAGGTCGCCCGCCACAGCCGCAGGGTGGACACGCCCTTGCCGTCTTTGCCTGCCACCATCATGTCGTAGGGCTGGGCGATGACTTCGGTCGCATCTTCGCGTTCAATGTGGTGGTAACCCTCGTTATCCCACCACTCGTTGATCTTGCCGCCGAAATACACTTTTTTCGCCAGCTCCGGACGCGGCAGCAGCCAGCTTTCGCCGCCGGGCAGCCAGAAATCCGGCAGCTCGGTCTGCCAGCCGTCCACCAGCTTTTGGCGGAAGATGCCGTATTCGTACAGCAGCGAATACCCGATGGCGGGCATGCTTTGGGTGGCAAGACCGTCCAGGAAGCAGGCCGCCAGCCGCCCGAGTCCGCCGTTGCCGAGGCCGGCGTCCGGCTCCAGCTCATACAGCGTGTCCAGTTTAACGCCCCATTGGCGCATCACCTTTTCGGCGGCACCGGTCATATTCAGGTTATACAGCGTGTTTTTCAGCGAACGACCCATCAGAAATTCCATGCACAGATAGTACACCTGCTTGGCGTTTTCCTTGTGGGTTTCGCTGATATAGGCGACCCGGCGCTCGCGCATCAGATCGCGCAGCACCAGCACCAGCGCGTTGTACAGGTTTTCGTTGGTCGCCTCTTCCGGCTGCACCGAAAAATGGTGCAGCAGCTTGGCTTCCAGCCGTTCGGTCAATTCTTTTTGCGTGGGGGCTTTGAACGCAGCAAAGCCTTCCGCCGCTTTTTTGGATGCTTGTGGCATTATCCATCAAACCCTTTCTGGTTGTGTGTGTAAAATAAGTACCTTTTTATTATATAGCGTTCGCGCGCGGTTTGCAAGCCAAAACCCGCGGAACTTTTTGCCCGCTTTTTTCTACAATTCCGGCTGGACAATCGTCCCGCGAGTTGGTATACTAATCATATTAGCTTCCACCATTTACGATATCCAGACAGGAGGAGCATTATGCGAAAATGTATAGCAGGATTGCTTTGCGGGCTCGCGCTGGTGGTTGGCGCGTTTCCGGCGGCAGCGGAATTTTCCATTCCGGCAGGCTATGTCGATAAACGGCTGGTCATCGCGACCGAGCCGGGCAAAACCGACAGCGATTATGTGGCGTATTATCAAAACGGCACCAAAACCTCGCTCGATGACATCTCGTGGGTGGACGGCCGCGAGGGTCACGGCAAGGCGGTGTCGCTGAGCGGCAAGGATGATTTTCTTGCCGTCGGCTACGACCAACTGCGGCTGACCAATTTCAGCGTGTCCATGTGGGTCAACTGGAAAGGCGCGGCGGATGGCAAAACCGCCGACCAGCGGCTGCTGTCCATCGTGCAGGACGCGGACAACTACATTGCGCTGTCGCCGCTGCACAAGGACGACAGCCAGCCCGACAGCCAGGGGCGCATCATCAACGGGTTGTATCTGGATGTGACCATTGCGGGCGAACGCGAAACCGGCTATAAAGCCAGCGCACCGGAGGTGCAGACCGGCTTGCCCCAAAACAAGTGGCACCACATCGCGCTGGTGGCGCGTCAGCCGTATTTGTCGCTGTATGTGGACGGGGTGCTGCATGCACAGGCGATGTGGAGCATCGGCTTGCGCGAGCTGAATCCGCAATATTTGCGCATCGGCGGCGGGATGAGCGGCGATGCATCGCTCAACGCGCTGGTGGACGATGTGGAACTGTACGGCTTTGATTTGAGCAGCGACCAGCTGAAAATGCTGGCGGGCGGGGTGGATCCGTTGGAGCCGGGCGCCACTGTGCCGCCCACCACCACCGCCGCGCCGGCGACCCGCCCCACCACCACCTCCACCACCGCGATCAATTTGGATGATCCCGGCAAGGATCAGAGCCTGAAAGTGGCGCTGACGGTTGGCGGCTGCGGCTTGGGCATTTTTGTGCTGTTGACGCTGGGGGCGCTGCTGCTGGGTAAAAAGCCCCCACGGGAGGGGGACGCATGAGGCGCGCCGCGCGGGTCATCGCGCTGATCGTCGCCGGATTATGCTTGCTGGTAAGCGGGGTGTCCGCCGACACGCTGCAGGAAAAAACCTTTGCCTACACCGGCGCGCGCTGGCCGTCTCCCAACACCAATGTTGCGACCTTTTGGGAAGCGCCCACGCTGGCGGCGGGGGAAAGCCGCACCGGCGGTGTGCTGACGCTGGAAAACGCCACCGAGCAGTCCGCCACCATCACGCTGACGGAATTTTCGCTGCCGTATGACAACGAGCAGCAGATGGCGTATCTCAACCAGCTGCATCTGCAAATCGCGGACGGCGATACGCTGCTGTATAACGGTGCGTACAGCCATCTGCTGGACGGGGACAAACCGGTGCTGCAGGTGACGCTGGAGCCGGGTGCGTCCAAGACCTATACGGTGAACACCTCGTGTCCGTTCACCGTGTCCGGCGTCCCGAAGGAGACACCGGTCGTATCGTGGACATTTGATACGCAAGCGCCGGTGGTAGTGGAATCGTCCGCCACCGACTGGATGCCCAGCGGGCAGACGCTCGCGCTGATCGGCTGCATTGCCGGCGCGGTGGTGTTCTTTGTGCTGTTTTTGCTGCTGCTGGTCAAATTCATCCGCAGCAAAGAGGCGTAAAACGCCGCTCGATATCTATCCGAATATAACAAAAAACGGTGCCCTGCCGGCGTTGACCGGTGGGGCACCGTTTGGTATGGCTCTTTAGAGAGAAACAATCCCCCAGTTCAACTGGGGGTCAAAAAAAGAAA
>OGYL01001185.1_pt1 | contig 20492 bp, 19 predicted proteins | sample 1576541 | NCBI WGS metagenome assembly OGYL01 (sample SAMEA3541551, study PRJEB24748) | human gut metagenome | biome: human gut; feature: human-associated habitat; material: faeces | place: China | collected 2012 | reverse complement strand
CTCTTGGTGCTGCAATGTTGATGAATCGTTTGTTTACTGAAGGTCTTATCGATGAGTCGCCTGAATTTGCAGCGCAGCCTTGAATTCCGCTTTCACGCTGTTTTCCCATTCCACCTTGACCCAACGCTCCGGTTCCTCCGCTTTGGAGATATCCAGCGGCACATTGACGCAATCGCGTTTGTGTACCGACACGCCGAAGCCGCGGGTGATAAAGCCAATGATCTCGTCGCCCGGCACCGGGTTGCAGCAGCGGGCAAATTTCACCAGGCAGTTGTCCATATCCTGGATCACCACGCCACCGTTGTTGTGGTGCGGCTTGGCGGGTCGTGTCGGTTCCGGCACCGTGCCCGCCTGTTTCAAAATGCGCTGGTATTCCTCTTTCATCCGCGGGATCAGACGGGAGATGAGCACCCCGCCGTAGCCGATCGCCGCATAAAAATCGTCCAGCGTTTCGCAATGCTGTTTTTTGCATTGCGACAACAAAAATTCGTTCATCTGCTCTTCGGACAAGCGGATGCTGTTGCGGGACAGCTCGCGTTCCAACTCGGCGCGACCCTGTTCGATGTTTTCTTCCCGCCGCTCTTTTTTGAACCAGGAGCGAATTTTGTTGCGCGCTTCGCCGGTTTTGACAAAGCTGAGCCAGTCGCGGCTGGGGCCGTGTCCCGGAGCGCTGGTGGTCAGCACCTCCACGATCTCGCCGGTTTTGACCTGATGATCCAGCGGCACAATGCGGCCGTCCGCTTTCGCACCCACCATACGGTTGCCCACCGCCGAGTGGATCGCATAGGCGAAGTCCACCACCGTGGCGCCCACCGGCAGCGTGATCACATCTCCCTTGGGGGTGAACACGAACACATCGTCGGACGACAGATCGGTTTTGATGGAGCGCACAATGTCCTGCGCATCGTCCACATCCTGCTGGCTTTCAATGAACTGCCGGATCCACGCCAGCCGTTCCTCCAGCTTATCCTTGCGCTGGATCCCCAGCTTGTATTTCCAGTGCGCCGCGATACCGTATTCCGCCGTGTAATGCATATCCCATGTGCGAATCTGCACCTCGAACGGAATTTTCTCCTTGCTGATAACGGTGGTGTGCAGCGATTGGTACATATTCGCCTTGGGGGTGGAAATGTAGTCCTTGAACCGGTTGGGCAGCGGGCGGAACATATCGTGCACGATACCCAGCACATTGTAACAATCGTTGACCGTGTCCACGATCACCCGCACCGCGTACACATCATATATTTCCTCGAACGATTTGCCCTGCATATACATTTTGCGGTAGATGCCGGTGATGCTTTTGACCCGTCCGGACACATACACCTCGATGTGGTAATCCGCCATGCGCTCTTTGATGCGCTCTTGAATGTCGTTCAAAAACGCGGTGCGCGAGGGCGTGCGCATCGCCAGCGCGTCCTCGATGTCCTTGTACGCCACCGGATCCAAAATCCGCAGCGACAGATCCTCCAGCTCCTCTTTCACCGCGCGGATACCCAAGCGGTGCGCCAACGGAGCGAAGATGTCCATCGTTTCCTTGGCCTTGTCGCGCTGCTTTTGCGGGGGCAGCGCGCTGATGGTACGCATATTGTGCAGCCGGTCGGCCAGCTTGATGATGATAACGCGGATGTCCTGCGACATGGCAAGCAGCATTTTGCGCACATTTTCCGCCTGCTGCTCTTCGCGGCTGGAAAACGGAATTTTGTTCAGCTTGGTTACGCCGTCCACCAGCGCGGCGATGTCTGCGCCGAACTGTTTGCGGATATCCTCCAGCGATACCGGCGTATCCTCCACCACATCGTGCAGAATCGCCGCTTCGATGCATTCGTTGTCCATACCCAGCTCGATCAAAATGATCGCAACCTGCAGCGGATGGCAGATATATGCCTCGCCGGACGAGCGGCGCTGCCCTTCGTGCGCTTTGGTCGCCAACGCGATCGCCTGTTCTATCCGCGACCAATCGTATTTCTTTTCGTTTTTTTCAACCAATTGCCGAAGCTCTTCGGTCAATGCTTCTTTTGTTATCATACGGTCGTCTCTCCCAATGACACGAGGTACTGCATAGTCGGTGTTTGCTGCAAATCCGCCTTGCCGGCGGCTTTGGGGGTTTCAATATGATATAGAGTGCCCTGATCCTGCCAACGAATCAGCTGCGCTTCCTGCAGAATTTGCAGCATGCAAAGCAGCGTCGCCGGCGCAAAGCGCTGCTCCGCGGTGGCGAACAGCAGTTGATCCACCGTTCCCTCCCACTGCGGATGCGCCCGCAGATAGCGGTACAGCGCTCCCAGCTGCTCCCGTGTGGGAGCGGGCAGGTCACCCGATGCGGTCAGCTCCCGCCGCTGCATCTGTTCAAACCGCCACAAGCCGTCCAGCACCTCTTCCTGCTCCACGGCGGCAGGGCGGATGTCCCGCACGATCAGCGAGGGTGACACCACGCCGCGATACTCGTTTCGCTCCAGCGTCACCACCAGATTGACGGTGGCACCGCAGGGGATCGCAAAATTCTCGGCGGTGGTTTGGAACTTCATCGCCGCCAGCCGCACATCGTCGCGCGACACCGACAAGCGCAGATGCTTGCCGCCGCCCACCGGTACAATGTTATCCAATCGCATCCGAAACAGCCCGAACAACGGAGCCGGATTGCCCGCGCCGGTAGGTTCCAGCGCCGCCAGCAGGCTCAGCTTTTCCACATCCACCTGCGAGGGACGCAATTTGCAGTCAATGGTCAGCTCCGGCACCGGCATATGCGGGAATTGCTGCGCCGCGTAGCGGTTGATCCGCTCGCGGAATTCGTCCACCCGATCGGCGGCGACGGTCCCCCCCGCCGCCAGTTCATGGCCGCCGTAGTTCAGCAGCATATCGGCGCAGCTTTGCAGCGCTTCAAACAACGAAAAGCCCTTGATGCTGCGCCCGGAGCCGCGGGCTTTGTCCTCGTCCTGCGACAGGATGATGCAGGGCTTGCCATAGCGTTCGGTGATGCGGGCGGCGATGATGCCCACCACGCCGTGGTGCCAATGGTCACCGCTGATCACCAGCACCCGCTGGGTCAGCCATGCCGGATGAGCAAGCAGCTGCTGCTCCACCTGGCGCAGAATATCCTGTTCCACCGTTTGGCGTTCCACATTCATTTGCTGAATCTCCTGCGCCAACGATGCCGCCTGAGCGGCATCCTCCTCCAGCAGCAGGCGTACCGCCTTGTCCGCCGAGCCCATCCGCCCGGCCGCGTTGATACGCGGTGCAATGGTGAACACCGTGGAGGTGGAGGTAAGCGGTTTATCGCCGCTGCCCGCCGCCTGCGCCAGCGCATGAAAACCGAGGCGCGGATCCTGGTTCAGCTTGCGTACACCCTCGCGCACCAGCATCCGGTTTTCGCGCTGCAGCGGCATCACATCCGCCAGCGTACCCACCGCTACCAGATCGGCATATTCCGCCAACAAGCCGTCGGCATCGCCTTCCAACGCACAAATCAGCTTGAACGCGACCCCTACTCCGGCGTAATCTTTCCATTCGCTGCCGCAATCGACACGGTGCGGATCCACCACCGCCACCGCCGCGGGCAAGGTATCCTGCGGCTGGTGGTGATCGGTCACCACCACATCGATTCCTTTGGTCGCGGCATAGGCGACCTCCTCCACCGCGGCGATACCGTTGTCCACCGTGATAATCAGGGTGGCTCCGCGATCCGCCAGCGTGTCAATGGTTTCCGTGTGCAGACCGTAGCCGGTGCCTTCGCGTTCCGGCACCAGATAGGATACCCGCGCGCCGCGATCGCGCAAATAGCTGTACAGCAGCACGGTGGCGGTCACGCCGTCTGCATCGTAATCCCCAAACACGGCGATGGTTTCCTGCGTATCCAGCGCTCGCTGGATACGCTCCACCGCCACATCCATATCGGCAAAAGCAAAAGGATCATCGGTCCATTCGCCGCCCAGCAAAAATTCCGACACATCTTCGACCGTGTCGATGCCGCGCATGGTCAGCAAATAAACCAAAAACGGGTGAATGCCGCTTTCTTCTGACAACTGCGCTGCCAGATCCTTATCCGCTTTGGACACGATCCACCGCTTAAAACTCATCCGACCCGCCTCCTTTGGCTGGAAAACTCCTATTTTTTATCATACCATTTTTCGCCGCCGGTTGCAATCCTTTTCCCAAAAGAACACCTCTTTCCGCGGCGAAGAGAGCGCTTTTTCGGCACATAAAAAGAGAGAAGCGACCGCTTCTCTCTTTTTTAACCGTATTCAGGATTCGCCGACCCAGCGTTCGCGGGTTTCCCACACCGCGCTGCCCGCTTGCAGGCTTTGCGGTACGTTCAAAATCCGCTGGTTGCCGCTGCCGCGGAACAGCAGATCCAGGCTGCGTTGTTCCAGCAGAAAAGGACCGTCCACCAGCACATCCAGTTCGCGCAGCAGCGCTTGCTGGGCGAGGGTGCCGTGCAACAGCTGTTCAAAGGTGTAGCCGGTATAGGCCGCCACCTCGTACCCCGCTTCGTGCAGCAGATGCGCCAGCGCGGCGTTATCCTCCGCTTGGGCGAACGGCTCGCCGCCGGACAGCGTCACCCCCCGCACCAGCGGGTTGCTTTGCACCCGGCGGAGAATATCCTCCGGCGAAAAGAGGGTGCCGCCTTCCATCGGCCAGGTTTCCGGGTTTTGGCAACCCGGGCAATGGTGGGGGCAGCCCTGGCAAAACACCGTAAAGCGGATGCCCGGGCCGTCCACAATGCTGTCATCAGCGAAACCGGCAATGCGCAGCATATGATCAGCTCCGATGACCCAAACCGTGTTTCACGCGATCGTGCTCTTCCGCTTTTTTGGCATCGTTCCATTTATCCATGGTACCCACCAGATAACCGGTGATGCGGCGAATGCGCTCGAAGTGAATATCCTGACCCATGTTGACCGTGTTTTTAACAGACATGATGCTCTCTCCTTTTGATTTTATGTTGTGTATGATGACGGCAGCCGCAATCAGCAGCAGCCGTGGAATTGCGGCATATGCGGGAACTTTTTGCGCAGCTCATCCAGCTTTTCGGGCGGGATATCCTCGCCATCGCGGCGGCCGCAGCGGGGGCACACATCGCCGATCACGCCGACATAGCCGCAAACGGGATCGCGATCCACCGGATGGTTGATGGAACCATAGCCCACACCAAAATCGTGCATGCAGCGCACCACCGATTCAAACGCCTCCACATTGTTGGAGGTGTCGCCGTCCAGCTCGACATAGCTGATGTGACCGGCATTGGTGAGAGCGTGGTACGGGCCCTCTTTCTGAATCTTCTCAAACGCCGAGATGGGATACCACACCGGCACATGGAAACTGTTGGTATAATAATCGCGGTCGGTCACGCCCGGAATCGAGCCGTAACGCTTGCGATCCATCCGCACGAAGCGACCGGACAGCCCCTCGGCGGGCGTCGCCAGCAGGGTGAAGTTCATCTTCATTGCCTGACTCTTGCGATCACAATACTCGCGCATATGCCGTACGATCGCCAGACCCTTTTGCTGCATCTCGTCGCTTTCGCCGTGGTGATGACCGTACAGCGCGGTCAGCGTTTCCGCCAAGCCGATGAAGCCGATAGACAGGGTGCCGTGTTTCAACACCTCGCGCACCTCGTCGTTCGGACCCAGCTTATCGCTGTCCAGCCACACGCCCTGTCCCATCAGGAAGGGGTAGTTATACACGCGTTTGGCGGCCTGGATCTCGAACCGATCCAGCAGCTGCTGCGCGACCAGTGCCATCATCTCGTCCAGCTTTTGATAGAACAGCTTTTCGTCATGATGCGCTTCGATCGCCAGACGCGGCAGGTTGATGGAGGTGAAGGACAGGTTGCCGCGGCTGTAGCTGATCTCGTGTTCCGGATCGTACACATTGCCCATCACGCGGGTGCGGCAGCCCATGGTCGCCACCTCGGTTTCGGGATGGCCGGGCTTGTAGTATTGCAGGTTAAAGGGCGCGTCCAGGAACACATAGTTCGGGAACAGACGCCGCGCGCTCACCTTGCAGGAGAGCTTGAACAGATCGTAGTTGGGATCGCCCTCGTTATAGTTGACCCCTTCTTTGACCTTGAAGATGTGGATCGGGAAAATGCAGGTTTCGCCATGACCCAGACCCGCATCGGTCGCTTTCAAAATGTTGCGGATGACCATGCGGCCCTCGGGGCTGGTGTCGGTACCGTAGTTGATGCTGCTGAACGGCGTCTGCGCGCCCGCGCGGGAGTGCATGGTGTTCAGGTTGTGCACAAAGCCCTCCATCGCCTGGTAGGTGTCGCGGTCGGTGCGCTCGGCGGCGCGGCGACGGGACACACGGGTCAAACGGTGCGCGGTTTTTTCATCCAAGCCGCAGGCTTTTTCCAGCTGAGACGCCACGGCGTTATCAAACGCTTCCTCATCGGTTTCCAGCCGCGGACCGGTACCCACCTGCTCAGTGGCGGCAGCGATGGCGGCTTTCACCGTGTCTTTTTCGTCATCGGTATCCCGCACATCCTCCAGCGATTCGGTCAGCTTGCGGGCATACGCCTTGGCAAAGGTTTTCGCCACGCCCAGCGCCATACCGTAATCAAAGTTCGGGATGCTCTGACCGCCGTGCTGGTCGTTCTGGTTGGACTGGATCGCGATCGCCGCCAGCGCCGCATAGCTCTGCACACTCTGCGGCTCACGCAAAAAGCCGTGACCGGTAGAAAAGCCGTCCTTGAACAGCCGCACAATGTCGATCTGGCAGCAGGTGGTGGTCAGCGAATAGAAATCAAAATCGTGGATATGGATATCGCCCTCGCGATGGGCTTTCGCCTGCTCGGGGGTGAGCAGATACGCTTCGTTATACGCTTTGGCACCGGCGGTACCGATCTGGAGCATGCTGCCCATGGCGGTGTTGCCGTCGATGTTGGCGTTGTCGCGTTTCATATCGCTCTGGCGCGCGTCCACTTTGGTGATCTCGTCGATGGTTTTCATCAGGCTGGTGTTCGCCTCGCGGATGCGGGTACGGTTGGCGCGATACAGGATGTAGCGTTTGGCGGATTCATCATATCCGGCGCGCATCAGTTCGCGCTCCACGGTATCCTGAATGTTTTCGATTTTGGGGGGCGTGTCCTTGAACGCTTCTTCCAGCTGCGCCTGAACCGCGTTGGCGACCTTGGCGGCATCGGCAGCGTTGCCCTCGCCGCCCGCTTCCATGGCTTTCAAGATGGCAGCGGCAATTTTGGATTCGTCGTACAAAACCACCCGACCATCGCGTTTGATAATGCTTGTGATCATACTCCCATTCCCCTTATCTAAAATATATCTATGCATGAGAATACCGCCCCGAGGGCGGCTTCCACAATTTGTGCTGCGTAAGATATTATGACACTATATATAGTTGTTGTCAAGCGTTTTTTGCGATTTCAAAGAAGATGAAACAAAAGCCGTATACCTCGACAAAAAAGTAGCCAAAAATGTAAAATATAACGGTCGCGCGGCGTACGTTTTCGCCGCGTGAGCAAACAAAGCCCAACGCGCCGCCGCGGCGCAACAAAAGACGGCACAGACGCGTCCATGCCGTCCCGAGGCAACCACTATATCTTGTGGTCAGCCGATCACGCGCGGTTATCGCGCGGGGTCATGCTGTAACCGTTGTTGCCAAAGTCAAAGTTAAATCCGTAATCAAAATCGTCATCGTAGTCATAATCATAATCGTAATCGTAATCCGAGCGCGGCTGCGGATCGACAATATCGTTGATCATTTCAATGGAATAATCCACCGTACACAACAGCGTTACCAACGACAACACCAGCGCCGCAATCGCGAGCCCCCGCCCTTGATACGGCTTATGAGTGACCCACGCGGCGATAGTCAGCGCCAGACCCACATACAATCCGATATTGAACGGACCGAGCCCAATCATAAACAACGACACCAGCGACACCACAAAGGCAGCGATTGCCAAGCCGCCCTGCGGCTTTTTGACCTTCATGGGATAATATCCCGGCGGAGTATACGCGCCCTGTCCCGCATACGGCGGCTGGGGCGGATACACCGGCGGCACCGCATACGGATCGGTCGGCACAGAGGGGTCGACCGGCGGATACGCGATCGGCGGATACGGCTGTGCCGGAGCAACCGGCGGCATAGAGGGCAGCGACGCGGGAGCGTTCGCATCCTCCACCGTCATGGTCACCGGAGCGGGAGCGCCGTTCACCACCGGCTTGTCCGCCGACGGCAGTTCCCGGCCGCAGCGACCGCAAAAGCGGCTGTCGTCCGGATAGTCTTGCTGGCACACAGGGCACCGTTTCATACAGCACTCCCCTTTCCACAATATATGGTGTCATCACCGTCCAATAGTTTACCATATCGGCGGTGTCTTGTAAAGAGAAAAGTCCTACAATTTTCGACAGAAAAACTGTTCCTATTGCGCACGCAGCTGCCAAAACGCCACCGCGCTGGCGGCCGCCACATTCAGCGAATCCACTCCGTGCGCCATCGGGATACACACCGTATCGTCGCACGCGGCAATGGTTTCTGCCGCCAAGCCGTCGCCCTCAGTTCCCAGCACGATCGCCAGCTTATCCCACGCGGCAAGGCGGGGATCTTCGATCGACACCGCCGTGTCGCTCAGTGCCATCGCCACTGTGTGGAAACCCATGGCGTGCAGCCGCTGCATCCCCGCTCGCGGCCAATCGGCGGCGGTATCGCCAATGCGGGTCCACGGCACCTGAAACACGGTGCCCATGCTCACCCGCGCCGCCCGCCGGCACAACGGATCGCAGCACGAGGGGGTAAGCAGCACCGCGTCCACAGACAGCGCCGCCGCCGAGCGAAAAATGGCGCCGATGTTGGTGGAATCCACGATCCCCTCCAGCACCGCCACCCGGCGTGCCTCGGCACACACCTGCTCCACCGGCAGCAACAAAGGGCGCCGCATGGCGCACAGCACCCCGCGGGTCAGAGCGTAACCGGTGAGCGCCGACAACACTTCGCGCGGGGCGGTGTACACCGGAATATCGCCACAGCGGGCAATAATATCGCGCGCATCCCCCGCGATGTGCCGCGGCTCCATCAGCAGCGACACCGGCTGCAGCCCGGCATCCAGCGCCCGGGCGATCACCTTGGGGCTTTCCGCGATAAAAACGCCCTTTTCCGGCTCCAAACGGTTGCGCAGCTGCGCTTCGGTCAGGCGTGAAAACACCGCCAGCTCGGGCGCTGACAGGTCGGTTACTTGTATGATCGGCATAGGTCGTTCTCCTTCATCCGCACCGGTGTTACCAGTCCATTCCGTACGGCCAGCCCACCAGACTGCCGATATCGTACACCCGGGTATACCCCAGCTGCGCCAGCTTTTGTGCTGCTTCGCCGCTGCGTTGCCCGCTACGACAATACACCAGTACCGGCGTATCTTTTTCCGGAATCATCTGGGCGGCGGTGGCGGCATCCATGCTGTCCAGCGGGAACAGCAGCGCGCCGGCAGCGTGGCCGGTGACATACTCTTCTTCCTCGCGCACATCGAACAGCCGGTGATCGGGGTGCGCATCCATCAATTGTTTGGCCGTTTCAAACGACACTTTCGTTACGGTTGGCATAACATCTTCTCCTGTGCGGCTATCAAAGGGCGGTGTACGGCGTGATCGCCGGGCACGGCGACGGATGATCGCCGATGATCTTTTCCATCCAAATCATATGGTACCAGCGATCAAATTTGAAGCCGCAGTTGTGGAACAACCCGACTTGTTCAAATCCCAAATGAGCATGGAACCGGGCGCTGTTTTGGGTCAGATATTCGTCGTCCCGGTCGGGATAGCCGATACAGGCATACAGATTGCGGATGCCCATCGCGCCCAGCGCCTCTTCCAGCGCGGTATACAACCGGCGACCCAAGCCGCCGCCCCGCGCGTTTGCATCCAGATAAATGGTCAGCTCGCACGACCAGTCGTAGGCGGCGCGCCCCACAAACGCACCGGCATAGGCATAGCCTTGCACCACGCCGTCGCGCTCGATCACCAGATAGGGATAGCGTTGCATCGTATGCTGCATCCGGCAGCGAAATTCCGCAAGCGTCGGCACCTCGTATTCAAAGGTGATCGCCGTGCGCTCCACATAATATGCGTAAATTTCCAAAAGCCGCGGCGCATCATCCAGCGTCGCGCGGCGTACTTGTACTTCATCCATTCCAGCTTGCTCCTTTGGGAGAAAATTCCAACCCCTATTGTAGCACAACCGGCACCGCCGGACAAGCACCGGACACACAAAAAACGCGTCCGTGCGATGCTGATCACACGAACGCGCTTGTATTATCCTTGCTTTTGTGTCTGCCGTCGCTTCACCGCCAGCAAACACAGCACCAGCACCGACCAGATTCCCAGCAACACAGCATACGGTCGCCAGCCATCCCGCTCACCGGTTTTCGGTGCTGCCGGATCGCCCGGTGCAGCGGGCAGCTCCTCCGCCCGGAACTGCCAGTCGAGATACCCGACAGCGTCTTGAAAGTCGTTGCCGATGTCGCCCGACACCCGCAGGGTCAGATCCAGATCGATGCTGCCGCCGGCGTATATCGTACCGAGGCACACCCAATCGGTCAGCCCCGCAGTCTGGTCGGCGGGCGCCTCGAACAGAGGGGTACTCCCCCGCGGTCGCACGCAAAGCTGCAACCGGGACAACAGCGCCCGCGAATCGGGGCGCGCGCCCAAGCTTCGCAGATACAGCTTCGCCTTGCCGTCGGCGGCAGTATTGCGCACGGTGACAGTTTGGGTGCGGGTATTGCCGGGCATCAGCCCCTTAAAGCTATCAAACAAGTCGGTGGGAGACTCATCGCTGCCGGGTGCAAACACCAGCGACCGCGCGACACTGTCGTAGGTCACGGTAGAATCGGCACACACCGACCACGCGCCGACGGCAACCACCAGCAGTGTGAACGCCCATCCCGCCAGCCGTTTGGCTGTTTTTCTCATGCGCCGGTCACCTCCCCTGCGATGCGTCCGTTTTCCAGTCGAACGCCCCATGCCTGGGTCACGGCATCGGCAGGCGATGCCTGCACCGCGCCGGACACGATCTCCACCGACAGATGGTATCCCTCCGGCACCACTGCGCCCGATGTTAGCCGGCAAGAGGCGATCAGCACCGGTGTTTGTGCGCCCGGCGCGACCGGCGCGGCGCAATACCATGTGTCACCCAGACGCAGCCAGCCGGAATCCTCCGCCAGCGTGAGGGTGTAGTCCACGCCCTCGCGCGGCACCGCTGCCGTCACCGTTTGGTCGGCGGCATCCGCATCCCGCATCCAGGTCACCTGGATGCGGGCACGGATATACGCATCGGTAGTACCGATGTTTTGGATGGATACATCGCGTTTGACATTATTTTCAAAGGTTTCCACCACACGGCACGCCACCGCGGCGGGAGAAAACACATTTTCCGCCGGATCGGTGCGCGCCGCCAAAAACGCCAGTGTGCCGCCGACCGCGATTCCGACCGTCAGCAGCGCCGTCAAAGCCACCGTCAGCAGCCGCCCCGCGCGGTGCTGTCGCCACAGCGCGGCGATTCGTATACTCATAAGGTTTCTCCCTCCTTACGCATCGGCATCAAACACATTGACCCGGTAATGGCTGCCGTCCAGCCAGCGGGATTGTGTGCGGTCGTTTTGAAAGGTCAGGCGACCGCCCTGCGCCGTCAGTGTTACTGTTTGGGCGGCTTGATCCGGGCGATAGCGCCACGACCAATCGGTTTGCTCGGTCACGGTGTAGCGCCCCAGCGGCAGATCGGTCACGGTGGTTCGGCCGTTGCCGTGCACCGTGATGGTCAGATCCACCCCGCTGGTGGGCGGCTCCGCCCCCTGCACACGGAACACAAAAGTGGCGTATTCGTCCACCGGCTGCGCACCGCTTTTTTGCACCGTCAGCGAGGCGTACAGCGGGTCGTACACAAACACCAGCCGGTTTTGGGTGTCATCCGCCGACAGATCCCGCGTGATGCTGTACTGGCGCGGGGCGTAGCGCGGAATCGGCAGGTATGATTCGGTCACGGTGGAGCAATCGGTGGTTTTGGGCACCGGCGGCAGCAGATCGCGACCGTCCGCATCCTGATAACAAACGGTGTATCGCGCCTGCACGGCGGGAGTATAGTAGAACACGATCTCCTGATTTTGCTTTTGGATGACCACGCTGGTGCTGGTTGCAGCGGGATAATAGCGCTGCTGCTCGGCTGGCGAAACCAGATCCAGCGCCGCGCCCATTTTGGCTTTTTCGGTCACGGTGGTACCGATCATCACCGTTTGGGTGCGATCGCTCGCCACCCGATCGGTGGTTCCCGCTTTGTAGTAATGCACCGTGTAGGTCACCGCCTGCGGTTCGGAAAATTTGGGATACAGGTCGTAGTTGCGGGTGATGGGCATGGTGTAGGAAAACGGTTTTTCCGCCCCGCCGTCCTGATAAAACCAGCCCACAAACGCATAGCCATCCTTGGCGAGGTCTTGCGGCGCGGTGGCAAGTGTGTATTTTTCGATATTCTCCTGCCGCCCGTTGTAGCCGGTGTAGGTGTACAGCGTGGTTTTGTCCTCACGATAGGTGGTCACGGTGTACAAACCGTTGACCCACTTGGCGTACAGCGCGACATTGTGCGCCGGCATCGCGTGCGCCGCCGGATCGTACCGTTCACCGGTGCATTCGGGGTTTTGGTACCACCCGACAAACACGGCATCCCGCTCGAGCGCCTCCGGCTTTTTTGTCGGGGTGTAATCGTAGCGCCCCAGCGGCTGCTGATACGGCACCTGGCGGGTGCTGTCCGGTGTGCTGTGGCTGGCGGAATAAAACGCCAGCGTGTACCGGCTGCGCTTATAATAGAATTTCGCGCCGTTGCACGATTTTCCCAGTGCGGTGCCGTGGTCATAGGTAAAGCCCTCAAAAACGTAGCGATCCTCTTCGGTGACCACAAGCCCTATTCCAGAAAAGGTGACGCGGAAAATCTCGGTGTATTGACCATTCAGATCTTCGGCGTAGTAGGTCATGGTGTAGGTGAACCAACCGCCATTTACCTTTTTATAATAGGTGATATTTTCCGACGGCATCACCCCAATATAGTTGGTGTAGGGTCCCTCGCCGTTTCTGTTCTTCGTCCAACAATTGCCGTCCGCGTTATCCACCACCGTCCGGTATCGGGCGGCAATATCCGCGCCCCACCGCGCGGTAATGGTGCCGTAATCGTCCTTTTTGGAATAGGTTTCGCGAAAACGCAGTGTGAATTCCCGGCGGGTGAAATACACATTCAGCACCGCGGAGCCGTCGGCGCTCACCGTAACGGTGTCGCTTTTTTCATACGCCCACAGGGTTTTGCCGGGATGCAGCGCCGCCATGGTGCGTTCGTCCCAGCCCACCGACTGACCCACCTGCCCCTGTTTCGCGCCCGACCGGATATAGGAATATCCATTGTCGTTGGCGTTTTGGCCCCAGATCACGATGGTGTAGTCCGACTGCGACTGGGCGGGCTGCCACGCCGCACGATAGGTCGCGTTTTCGGTGACGGTGAGCGTATCCGACAGCAGCGGTTCCCACCCCAAAAAGCGGTAGCCCTTGCGGGTGGGGGCGGCGATGGTGTCCGCCCGGACGACGGTGCCGTATTTGGCGTAGATCGGTTCGGGGCCGTTCACGCCGCCGTTCACATCAAAGGTAACAGTGTAGTATTCACGGTCGTAATAAATTTTCACAACGGTGGTGCCGTCGGCGGCTACCGTCGTTTGCGGCACCCCTTTGCAGCGAAAGCCCGTCCGGCGCTGCGCCACCGCTTTGGTATAGGCGTCGATATCGCCGGTCAGCGTTTCCACCACCGGTTGGTCGGTATAGCCGTCGTCGTTCAGATTCTGATAGTAATGCTCCACGGTATAGCTCGTTTGCCCCGCAACATAAAACAGCGTCACCGTGACATCCTCGTTCACCGCCGCCAGATGGAAACACAGACTGTACCCGCGATCATCGTTTTGCTGCAGCACAATGTTTTCGCTCAACCCCTGCGCTTTGTCCGCGGGGATGGTATAGTTCAGCAGCGCTGGCACATCCACGATCTTTTGGAACGCGGCTCCTTTGGCGAGCTGCGCGCCATATGGCTGCGCCACCATGTTTTTATCCGCTTCATAAACGAAATTAACCGTCACCATCACGGTGTCATCCGCTGCTGCGCGGGCGGCTCCCCCGCCCAGCGGAAGCGACAGCACCGTCAGCACCAAACACAACGCTAACGCCAACATTTTATACAGTGCACCATGGCGTATCCCTTTCATTCCGATCCCTCCTGCTGTTATTGCTGTGATGTTCCCCCAGACCACAGGAGAACGTCCGAAGACCCGTTCGGGCGTTCTCCTGTGGCATGCACCCCCGCCGGGGTGCATAGCCAACCGCGCGCTTTACGCGGCGTCGAACGCGGCAAACGCCGCTTCCCAATTGGCAAAGCCGTCCTGTTGGATGGCTTGCGCCGTCACATCAATCGCCCGGAACTGCGCGGCGCTGTCGTTGTCGATGCCGGTGGGCACCTGCACCGTGCGGAACATCGCCGTGGTGTCCGCTCCCGCCGCCAACACGCCGTCATATTTCAGCACAAATTTGGCATCCTGCTGCGCATCGGTGAACACATCGCCGCGCTGCACCCCCACGACCGACCAGCCGTCGCCCAGCTCATCCACCAGCAGCTCCAGCGCCGCGCCGTAATCCGCGCTCGGGAACTCCGCGGCAAACGCCGGAAAATACCGGGATACCATATGCACCCAGTCGCTTACATTCACCGTCGCACGCACATACGCACCATTGGCACCGGTGTTGTGCACGATCGGATCCTTGGTTACCACCACGCCCGGATACACCGCATAGGTGTTGGTGGCCACACGGTCGCCGTTCGGATTTTGTACATCGGTTTCGTCCAGCGCAATCCGCACATTGCCCATGGTGAACACATTGGCGGCGGTTTTGGTATCGGTGAAATACGCCAGCGAAGCCCCCGCCAGCGAGGTTACGGCGACGATGGCTCCCGCCGCCGCAGCCATGATTTTTTGTTTATTCATAGTTTCTCTTCCTTTCCGGTTCAGCCGTTGCGGTTCGCCCACGCGGCAGCGGCGGTGGTCATGTTGTCCTGCTGCACCGCATACGCTGTGAAGGACAAGGTCGGATTGGCGAAGCCTTCGGCGGTCAGCTGCTCTTTGGTCACGGTATCCCGCACGGTGACACAGTCGTTTTTCAGCACCGCGAACGATTGGTCGGCAGTCCCCGCCGCAACCGTGCGGTAATACACGCCTGTTTCATCGGGCAGCGCTGTCCAGCCGTCCGCGATGGCAGCGGTCATAAAGCGGTCAAAGTTCGCCGACGGCTGCATTTGCACAAACAGCCAGCAAGCCTCCGACCCTGCTTTCACGGTCACCTTGGGGTCTTTGGCGATGGTGTTCCCCGGTACCATTTTGTAGGTGCTGCCGGTGGTTTCCGCCAAGATGATGTTGATGTCGCCCACCGTAAAGGTGTTTTGCACGGTTTGGGTTTTGGCGCTCAACCACGCCAGCGTGCCGCCCACGGTGCAGCACAGCACCAGCAGCACTGCAGCCACGGTCGCGATCGTTTTTTTCTTGATTTTCATAATCTAACCCCTCCTGTTTGAATCACGCCTTAGGCAGTAAAGGCACCGGCCGTCCACGCCTGCGCGGCGGTGACAAAGCCGTCCGCCTGGATCGCATACGCGGTCACTTTGATGGATGCGTTGGCGAAAGCATCCAGTGCCACATCGTTTTTCAGCGCAAACGACTGGAACACCGCGTAGTCCACGGCGCTCGCGCCGGTTTTGGCTGCCTGTTTGTAATACACACCGGTAACGCCCTCCAGCGCTGTCCAGCCGTTGGCGGCAATCTGGGACGCGATGGTAGAGCCGCCCTCCGCCGTCGCCAACCCGTTTTCCACCTTCACGAACAGCCAGCTCGCTTCGCTGTTCGCCGCCAGATGCACCGTCGGATCTTTTTGGTAGCTGTGACCGGGAATCAGCTTGTAGCGGTTGGCTTTGACGCGCGCGCCGTCCTGCGCCGTGCCGTATTCGTCCACCGGCTGTTCATCCAGCGTGATGGCAACCTTGCCGATGGTGAAGGTGTTGGTGACGGCATCCTGTGATTTTAAGTACGCCAGCGTACCCAGCACAGAGGTGACCGCCAACAGCACGGCACACACAGACAGAATCAGCGCTTTGGTCATTGTTTTTGTTTTCATTGAACCATACCCTCCAAAAAATTTTATATGTGGGAGCCTTGCGGCGTAACCCCTTGGTTGGCTTGTTGCGGCGGCGCGGTACGTTTGCGCCCGGCGGGCAGCACGAGAAAAACGACCAGCCCGGCGACAACGCCGATCGCCATATACGAGCCGGGCGGCGATTGCAGCGCCGTCGCCACATAACCCATGTACGGTATGGCAAAGACCGGTTGACCGAGCACATTGCGGGCGTGTACCGGTGCACCGTCCGGCGCGTCGTTGGCATCGCCCTGGGTGCGGAAGCGGACTACCGTCGCATCCTCCGGATCCGGCAGCACATCCACAATGCGGTGGGTCACCACGGTGTTTTCATCCAGCAAAAAAGTGATGGCATCCCCTTTTTGCAGCGTGGCGGTGTCCACCGACCGCACATACAGCAGCGAACCGGTAGGATAGGTCGGCTGCATCGAGCCGGACAGCACCGCATAAGGGTGCAGTCCCACCAGCCGCACCCCCGCCAGCAGCATCGCCAGCAGCACAGCCACTCCTGCAAGCGCCGTGGACAGCACCCGCCCCACGCGCCGCCAAAACAAAGCTGTCATATTTTCTCTCTCCTTTTCCGGGCGCACAGGCGCACTCTCCATACCTATGTTGCCGAACAACCGCCGGTGCACACCAAAGGCATGTGTATGAACCGATCGGGCGGAATAGTCTCTCTACGGCAAAGGCAATCCAGAGTTTGCCACATTCACGCGTCTTTCATACAAGCAACTTGGCTATTGTAGTGCGTTTTGCGCGCCGGTTTTGTCGAAAATGGTTTTTTCGATCAAAAAAGCTGGAGCTTTTCGCCGATCTTTTTCGACAATAGCCGTATCCCCATACGCAAAAAGCCCGCCCCACGGGTGAAACCGTGAAGCGGGCTTTGATGAAGACCCCCCTAGACAGTACAAAAGCGCCTTGCCGGTTCGGCAAAGCGCTTTTGTATGATAGAAACGGACAAACCGTTAGGATTTGGTATTGACATACACCGACAGCGAATCCTGCGTTCCCTTGCCGTAGTAGACCCAAATCGTCTTTTTGTCGGGGAGAGTGACGCGGGTCGGATAGGCATTGAGCGCACCGGTTTCGGTCGCGGTCTTCATATCGATCGCCACCTGCAGATCGGACGCTTTCAACGCTTTGACATCCGATTCCTTGCCCACCACCGTCACCGACAGAGTTTTGGTGGTCAGGGTCAGATTGCCGGATGGGCGGTTCTTCAGCGTGACATTGGACGCGAGCGTGGTGCCGTCCGACCGGAACAGCGGCACGCTGATGGTGCGGCTGGTGAATCCGGACATATCGATCGCCACTTTTACCGAGGTGACATTATCCGCCACCGTCACATGCGACGGAATATTCAGTGCGATGGTCACCGTTTTGTTGTTCAGCGACACGTTGTCGAAATCCAACGGAATTTTCTTGAGGTCGTCCAGCGCCTTGAGCACTTCCGACTCCTGCCCCAGCAGCTCCAGCGACGAGGGGGTAATGGTGAGGAAGCCCTCCTGATCCTGATACGCTTCCGGCAGATTGGTCGCCTTGATACCCAGCTCGGCGCGGCAGAAATAGTTCACCGGCACCGTCAACTGCGCAATGGTGGGATCCTCCTGCTCGGACAGATCCGGGAAGGTACAGCCGGACAGATCCACCTGTTTGTTGTTTTTATCATACGCCATCAGCTTGGCTTCCAGCACGGTGGATTCTTTCAGCTCTTTGTTCTGGTTGACCTTCGCCACCACGCGGGTGATCTGGTCACGCACCTTTTTTGGCCCGGATACCGTCACGCTTTCCTGCGGGAACAGCTGCGAATCCAGCGACGGTGTTCCCAGCTGGTATTTGGTATCGTCCGCCACCTTGACGGTGGAGATATCCTTTTCCACCCGGTATTTGGTCTGACCGACATAGTCACAGGTCACCCGCACCTGGCGCGTTTTGATACGCTCGATGGTGTAATCGGTGATGGTGCTGCTGCGGTTTTTGGAAGCTTTCAGCTCCACGGTGTAGTCATCCACCGCTTGCAGCACATCGGTCATATCAGCACTGACCACGATGTCTTCGGCTTTCAGCTTGCTCAGCACCGAGCGGTTGCCGCTGACCACCACCTCCACCGAATCCTCGCTTTTGGACAGTACCTGAAAATACTGATTGGGCAGATTATCGCCCTCCGATGCCGAGGTGTTCAGCTGAACCGAGATGGGTACGGTGATGCTTTTTTCTTCGGTCACGCTGGGACCGTACACCACCGAATACCAAATGATGATGCCCAGAATGATGGAGCAGATGATCATCAGTTTATCGTTGTTGAGCATGTTGCTGAAGGAAAATTTGTCTTTCATTTACTTTTTCCTCCTTCGCAGCAGACCGCGCCGGGAATCCCCGTCCTTATCCTGGCGGGAATTGTACCACAAGATGCCGTTTTCCAACGCCACCCGCAGCGCTTCGGAGGTGAAGTTGCGCTTCAACTCGCCGCCCACAGCCAGTGACACGGTACCGGTTTCTTCGGATACGATCACCACCAGCGCGTCGGAATTTTCGCTCATGCCAAGACCCGCGCGGTGGCGGGTGCCCAGCGCGCTGCTGATCTGCAGATTATCCGACAGCGGCAGAATGCAGCCGGCGGCATATACCCTGCCGTCGCGGATGATCATCGCGCCATCGTGCAGCGGCGCTTTGTTGAAAAACACGTTGCCAATCAGTTCGGGCGAGGCGTCCGCATCGATCACGGTGCCGGAATTGACGATCTCGCCCAGCTTGGTATTGCGCTCGAACACAATCAGCGCGCCCATTTTTTGCTTTTGCAGAATCTGCACCGCTTCGCACACCGCCGATATGGTGGTATGCCACCGCTGGATCTGCTGCTCGTTTTCTTCGGAATTGAAGTTCAAGAAGCCAAGGCTGCCTTTTAAGCGGGAATGACCCGCCTGCTCCAACGCGCGGCGGATTTCCGGCTGGAAAATCACCACCAGCACGATCAGCGCATTGTCGAATACGATTTTGAGCAGATAGTGGATCGCTTTGAAATCCAGCAGCTCAGCCGAAGAGAGGAGATAGGCGGCGACCAGCAGCAAAATGCCTTTCAGCAGCTGTTCGGCGCGGGAATCCCGCACAAGTTTAATAAGGTGGTAGATGACGAAGGCGACCAGAGCAATATCCACCGTGTCCAGGATCAACCGGTACGAGGTGATAAAAGCCAGGATGTTGCTCCACAGATCGGATAAAAATTCCACCGTGCCCACTCCCCTTTCTGATAATTTTACAATTCTATTTTACCACATTGTCCCCTGTTTGCAATGGGTTTCCTTGCATTTTTACATATTCGCAAAAAATTTTGCAAACGCGGTCGATCTCCGTGCGGGTGGTGAACACCGATGGCGCCAGCCGCACGGTGCCCTGCTCCAGCGTGCCGAAATGGCGGTGTGCCAGCGGCGCACAATGCAGCCCCGCCCGCACCGCCACGTCCTGCCGCGCCAGATAGGCGGCGGCTTGTTCGCTGGGACAGCCATCCACCCCGACCGACAACAGTGGCACCGCCGTTTCCGCGCCCGGGCGAGCGGTATACAGCCGGGCTCCCCCATTTTCCAGCCGGTCGTACATCCGACAGGTATGCTCCAGCTCCTGCGCCGCGAGCGCCTCCACCCCTTGGGACGCGACAAACGCCATGCCCGCACGCAGCCCGCAGATACCGGGCACATTCAGTGTGCCGCTTTCCAACCGATCCGGCAGATCGGCGGGCTGTTCCGGACGGCGCGACTGGCTGCCGGTGCCGCCTTGCAGCAGCGCGGGCAACTCGAACCGGCTGCCGCAAATCAGCATACCGGTGCCCATCGGACCGTACAATCCCTTATGCCCCGGCACACACAAAAAATCGATGTGATCCCGCTGCATATCAATGGGGCACACACCAGCAGTCTGGGCAGCATCCACCACAAACAGCAGCCCGTGCCGGTGCGCCAGCTCGCCCAACCGGCGAATTGGCATCCGCAGCCCGAACACATTGGAGGCATGGGTGCAGATGATGACGCGGGTGGAGCGAGTGATGCGGGCGCGAAACGCCGCCACCGTGGCATCGTCATTCCCCGGTGTGACCCGCACCACCTCGTAACGGGGATGCTGCGGCGACAGCGCGTGCAGCGGACGCAGCACCGCGTTGTGTTCCAGATCCGAAATAAGGGCGCGCCCGCCGCCACGCAGAATGCCTTTGATTGCCATGTTCAGCGCCATGGTACAGTTGGCGGTACGTGAACGGCAGTAAGGAAAAGAACGGAATTGTCCCCATCATGGGACGAGTTA
>OGYL01001177.1_pt1 | contig 20564 bp, 17 predicted proteins | sample 1576541 | NCBI WGS metagenome assembly OGYL01 (sample SAMEA3541551, study PRJEB24748) | human gut metagenome | biome: human gut; feature: human-associated habitat; material: faeces | place: China | collected 2012 | reverse complement strand
AGGTTCCGGCAAAGTACGTTCTGCAACTTTTGTAAAATTCTTTCCATCAGCAGATATCCATATTTCCAGATTTTTAATTCCCATTATGTACGATCCCATGTCCGTCAAAGACGAAACTACAACTTTAGAACAGTTCTGTTTCGCTCCCAAATTTATTATGATATCCATGTTTGTGTAAGCACAGCGTAGATGCATCTCGTAAGTTTGGCGCTCCCCTTTTTTCGTGTCACTTTTTCTTTCGATCGACCCACTCGATCTTCTTACAAACTATATTGATTTCACTCTCATCAATAAAGATAAAATTGTGTACCCATAATTTATCCTCGTTCAAAAACATTTCGCCATACAAGTAATCCTGTGGAATGCGCTCTGACCTTAACCCTTGCATATGGCAATCAAACTGCTGAACATTTCGGTGAATCAGCCAGCCATCCAAAGGTTCATCATAACCATCGTATTGCATCGTCATAACGACATCATAGGTGATATGTCCGCGACGGTTATGCTTTTGGACAGTTATTTCCGGTATGAAACTGTCATGGAAGAAATAACAATGATCCAGTATATGCCGCAACCGTTTGGAAAGTTGACTTTTACAACGCTTGAATCGTTCAAATCTAATGGCGCCTTGCCGTGCCCATTCTTCTTCGGCACTTTCTGCTATTTGCGAATCATCATCATCCATTTGTTTTAACAAATCTAAAGTCAAATATTCCATAGACTATATTCCTCCTGAAAGCAAATAAGTAGCTGCGCCGTTTACTCTTTCCATGGCTTTCCGCTGGCTTTGGCAGAAAAAGTCGCCACTTTTTTCAGCATCACAATCAAGTAATAATACAGTAACAACACAACACCGATACCAATGCACACACCGGCACCCAACCCATGCGTGCGGTAATCCCACAGCGCATACAATTGAAGAAAAACGATCAGCGCACCATAGGTTACCAGCACCGCAAAACCCCGCACCGCTCTCCATTTCCACTCAAACGCTTTGGGTACCGGCATATCCGTTTGTTGATCGGATATGTTGCAGCCGTCACACCCAATCACTCGAAAGCCAAAATGGTACACATCGGTTTTCGGGATAAGATACTGGTCTTTTCGAAAATTGATATAAAATCCGCGATCGGCTTTTTGACCGGTGAACTGTTTCCCCAACTCGACCTCGATCACGCCATCGTCTGCTCCGCTATGTACCCGCAACCGGATTTGGGCAAAATAATCATCCAGATACTGGTGTTCATATCGCATGAACGCCCCCTGTAAAAAAGCGATCGGGCACAGCATTGGTAACCACCAATGCCACGAATTAAGCGCGTGCCGCTGTCGGATACACACCGTTGTGTCCGCCTTGTCCGTTTTAAGGACATAGGTGGACAACGCATCCTCGTGCGTTTGCGACAACAGGGGGCAGTCAGCCAGCAGCTCCACCCCCTCGCGCGGCGGGTGTTTCACTCGAATCGTCAACATGTTGTCGTTTCCATTCTGTTATTTATTATCCGATGTTTGCCAATTACGTAATGCTGCTTGGTAATAGTTTTCGAGTTCTTGTTTGTGTTTCCGGTTCATTTCGACGACCTCTTTCAAATAAGCCTGCTGTGCCGGTGGAATGCGTAGCGGCGTGATTCGTTTAGCGGTCCATATGGACTGTATCCAGCCCGATGTATCCTTATAGACAGACAACTGGTGTTCAATGGCCGCCAAAAGCGCTTGGATATCTTCTCCGTCGCGTTCACTCGTTCCACAATCTCCCTCGTGGCTGACGCTATCGAAAAAGACAGAACCATCCCCGCGAAAGAAGGTGAGATCCTCCGGATACCCCTGTTCGCTTAAACCGGCGCCGATGGGGGCATAATCCAGCAGTATCGGAATGGCTTTTGGATCACAATGATAGGTGCGAATATGTGCCGGTCGCCCATTGTTATACCATTCTTCGTCATCTGTGCAATATTCATCAAACAAAAAAGGCTGCAACGGCTCAATGTTCCAGTCTTTCTTTTCGCCAGTCGGACTCCAAGGGAAAGCATAGGCAAGCGAAAAAAACTTGCTATATGCAAAACAGGTCTTCAAAAGCACCTCATATTTTGCTCTTGCTAACGCCTCGGGCTGGTCGAATATCTTCAAGAAATATGCCATCGAACGATCTCCTCTCCTATCCCACGCGGTGCTCTACTCATTCTTTCGACATTTCTACATCTATTAAACCAAAAATTGCCGCAAAAGTCAATGGATTTTTGGGCGAAAGTGTGTGGCGTGGAAATAGTAGCGAAAGGCGGCACGGTGTGGTATACTGGTGCTATACAAGGAGGGGCCTACATGAAGCTGTTTCACATTTCCGACCTGCATTTGGGAAAACGCGTGCACGAGTTTTCCATGCTGGAGGATCAGGAATATATTTTGCGGGAAATTCTGCGTTTGATCGACGACGAACAGCCGGATGGACTGCTTGTGGCCGGTGATGTTTACGACAAAGCCGTGCCGCCCGCCGAGGCGGTGGGACTTTTCGACCGCTTTTTGTGCGAACTGGCGGATCGGCGGGTTCCCACCTTTGTCATCAGCGGCAACCACGATTCGCCCGAGCGGATCGCCTTTGGCTCCCAACTGATGCAGCCCAGCGGCATCCATATGTCGCCGGTGTATCACGGTGAGATCGCGCCTCTGTCGCTGACCGACGATTTTGGTGTGGTGAATGTGTATTTGCTGCCGTTTGTGCGCCCCGCCACGGTGCGCCGCTTTTGGCCGGAGGAGGAGATCGCCTCCTACACCGATGCGGTGGGGGCAGCGATCCGGCATATGCCGATTGACCCCGCCGCACGCAATGTGCTGGTCACCCACCAATTCGTGACCGGAGCGGCGCGGTCGGAGTCGGAGGACATCAGCGTGGGCGGCACCGACAATGTGGATGCGGCGGTGATGGATATCTTCGATTATGTGGCGCTGGGGCATATTCACGGCCCGCAAAGGATTGGGCGGGACACTCTGCGCTATTGCGGCACCCCGCTGAAATACTCGTTTTCCGAAGCGACACAGCAAAAGTCGGTGACGGTGGTGGAGCTGCGCGAAAAAGGCGATGTGACGGTGCGCACTCTGCCGCTGATCCCACGCCGCGATCTGCGGGAGCTGCGGGGCCGCTATGACCAGCTGACGCTGCGCTCGTTTTACGAAACGCAGCAGACCGGCGATTACCTGCACATCACGCTGACCGATGAACAGGATATTCCGGACGCGATCGGCAAGCTGCGGGTGATTTATTCTCAGCTGATGAAGCTGGATTACGACAACGCGCGTACCCGCGCGGGCGCGGTGATCACCGGCACCGATGCAGTGGAGCAAAAATCGCCGCTGGAGCTGTTTGACGAGCTGTATGAAAAGCAGAACAACCAGCCGATGAGCGACCAGCAGCGGCAATTCGCCGCCGAGCTGATCCGCGATATTTGGGAGGAAACGCCATGAGACCCATTCGATTGATTTTATCCGCCTTTGGTCCCTATGCCGGGCGCACCGAATTGGATATGGACCAGCTCGGGGACAGCGGATTGTATTTGATAACCGGCGACACCGGCGCAGGCAAAACCACCCTGTTTGACGCGATCACCTTTGCGTTGTACGGCGAGGCGAGCGGCAAAAACCGCGAGCCGGGGATGCTGCGGTCGCAATACGCTGCGCCGGACACCCCCACCGAAGTGATCTTGACCTTTCAGTATGCCGGGCAGCTCTATACCATCCGGCGCAACCCCGCGTATATGCGCCCCGCCAAGCGCGGCGGCGGCATGACCCAGCAAGCGGCGGATGCAGAGATGACGCTGCCGGACGGGCGGGTGCTGACCCGCCGTCAGGATGTGGATGCGGCGGTCAAAGACCTGCTGGGTATCGACCGCGGTCAGTTTTCGCAGATTGCGATGATCGCGCAGGGAGATTTTTTGAAGCTGCTGCTGGCGCCCACCGAGGAACGGCAAAAGATTTTTCGCCAGATTTTCGGCACCGGTCGGTATTTGGAGCTGCAAAACCGGTTAAAAAGTGCCTCCGGTCGCCTGTCGCAGGAGGCGGACGCGCTGAACGCCAGCGTGGCGCAATACATACAGGGCGTGCTGTGCGCGCCGGAGCATCCGCTGGCGGAGAAGCTGGCGGCCATTCAGCAAGGAGCCGCGCCGGTGGCGGAGGTGTTTCCGCTGCTGGACGCCTTGATCGCGCAGGATGAACAGGCGAACGCGGCGCTGGCACAGGAGCGGCAAGCGCTGGAGGAACAGTTGGAGGCGTTGCATCTGCTGCTGGGGCAGGCGGACGAAACCGATTCCCCTGCGCCGCAGGAAGGCCGAATCACGACAGGTCAATTCAGGAAAAAAACAAGGAAAATCCTGAACGGAAGGTCGTCCCCGATCTTTTTCGCAGGCGCGGATTTCCCACGGAAAAGACGTACCAGAATGGGGCAGGATTCAGCCTGAAGGAGGGGGGACTCCTTTTGCTTTCGGCTGCGAAAGAAAAGAAGGAAAAGAAAGCGATTCGGCATCGGGGAGTTGGGGCCCCGAATAAGGGAATGTCAAGGAATGGGGGCAGAGACTCCATGGGGCTTATTGGCCCCGGAAAAACGATGCTTCGAAGCGGCCCCTTGCAGGGGTCTGGCGCGCCGACTTCGGTGCGGAGGGGTTGCCGTCCATGGGTTTTCTCGCCACCTTCGGTGCCCGAAGGTTTCCAAAGGGGAACGAAGGGAAGCGGGTATCCAGTGGATACAACCGCCGAAGGCGGTTAGCGACCCGGAGTTCAGGCAAACAACAAGCGGAGCGCACGGCAGTGCGAACCGCGCCGATTGTTTGCCCCGAGGAAAGCCCTTTGGTGCGCCCGCAGGCGCATACTCCTTGCCCCAGGAGGGGAATGACGCGCCGACTACGGCGCGAATTGGGACTTGCCGTCCCATGGGGCGCTCACACTTTTCTTTCGGTGGCGAAAGAAAAGTGTGCAAAAGAAAGCCAGCGGCACGGCGACTCCGGGAAAAAGGCTTCTATTGCCCATTTTGGCGGCGGGGCTCGCTATGTCGCGCGCAGCAGAGTTGGCCAGCTTACGCATGCTATCGTGCGTACCGGGAGCCGACGGAGGACCTGCACGGACAGAGATTCCACTTCGTTTCCTGCGCGTTATTTTGAGGAGGAAAAATCAGATGGAAACGACCATGTGAGAAATGGTGAAGACAAGGACGATGAATGCGGTGAGGAAGCCGCCCAGCCAGACGGAACCGGTCTTTTTGTGGAGGACGCGGCTCATCACGGCGGTGATGGGCAGGATGAAGAGCAGGCCGAACAGCATGATACCGGCCAGTGCGGTGGGGAAGGACATGCCCACGGCCGCGAGCCATTCGGGGGAGGTGGTGCCGGGGATGTACTGGATGCCGCGGACACCGGTGGCAAACAGCTTGCCGTAATCGTAGGCGAACATCATGGCCAGACCGCCGCAGGAAACGACCGCGCACAGCAGGTAATTGAGCCAGGCGGGGGCGTTATTGATGCGGGTGAGGGAATTATAGATGACGCCGCACAGCAGGAAGAACAGCAGCCAGACGGGCAGGTACTTGAAGAACGCAACCCAGTGGGTGCTATCCATGGGCATGATGTTGAACTTGAAGAAGGAGAAATTGGTGCCGGAAAGGGCGGAGCAGGCATACACAACCGCATAGATGCCGGCGAAGGAGAGAACTGCCAGCAGCAGGCTCTTGAGGATCTGCGTGAAGGGGAGTTTGAGACCGGTGGTTTCCAGGTTGGCGCCTTTCTTGCGGCCGATAAGGAAGAATACCAGCAGATACAGCACCAGGAATACGCCGCCCACGACGCCATTAAAGAGCATGAGGGAGTTCATGGGAGCCATATTGAAGAAGCTATTGGGCATGAACTTGGTGAGGAATTTGAACCACTGGGGCTGCATGTAGTAGGGATAGCCGATCAGCCAGTAATACAGCAGGGGCGCGGGCAGCAGGAAGATGATATAGGGAATGATATACCCGATAACACCCTTGGCACCGTGGACGGTGCTGATGGAGGGAGCGGCCGGACGCACGATGGTGGAGAAGAAGGGGACCCGCAGCAGGGTGAGCGCCAGCGCTACAAAGGCGACCAGGGTGGCGATAAGGCCGATGAGGCCGCAGGCGGCACGGCCGTGCCAGACCTGCTCGGTGGGAGCGATGGTGGCAACGCCGCCGCGCAGAGTGATATCGAAGAAATCGATGCCGTAGCCGATGGCGGTTTCATCATAGTAGGTATCGGAGTGGGTGCCATTGAAGCTGTAAGCGGCCCTAATAGGCTTCATGGTAACGGCAGCGCTGGCCGCGGCGGTCACAGCTTCCTCACGGGTGAGGGGTGTGGCGCTGGCATCGCCATACATAAAGTAGGTGCCGGAGGGAACATTGGTGGCGCCGCCGGTGCCGTAGGCGAACTTAAAGCTGGTGGTGTACTGGCTGGAATCCTCCACGCCCCACAGAAGACCGGAGAATTCATCGTAGGTGCCCTGAATGGTGCAGATATTGATCGGTGCGGCATACAGCGGAAAAACGCCGTTTTCGGCAGTAACGCCATTGTAGGTCAAGTCATTGATATTGCGGACATTGTAATTATAACCGGTGAGTACCATAGATCCGGGCAGTACAATCCCGGAGTTCATCGCTGCACCGTAGGCTGTGTAAGCAGCGGTTGTTTCATCGGAGCCTGCCGCAAGCGCTTCAGCATAGGCTGCAGTATAGGCTGCCTGCCATTTGGCATAGGCAAGATAAGCACCCTCCTGGATGGCAGCGGTACCCATCGAGTGACCGAGCATGCCGATCTTGGTCAGGTCGATGAAGTCATAGTTTTTGAACTGCTGAAGGGCGGAATAGCTGCCGAGATCGGGAGCGTAATTTTCCACATTGCCCATTTCCGCCTGCTTGTATCCGTCAGGGGGCAGGGTGCTTTCTCCGTGGCCGTACATATCCAGCGCCATGACCACATATCCGCGGCGGCTCAGTTCAATGGCATTGGATTCCATGGCATCCAGGCTGGCAGTGTAGCCGTGGCACAGCAGGATGGCCGGGGCCGGGGTTTCGGCAGTCGCTGTTTCGGGGATATAGAGCTTGGCGTGGCTGGTGGCGCCCACATCGGTGGTGAAGGTCAGCTCTTCGGTGCGGACGGTGCCGCCGCTGGTTTGAATATTATGGCCGATGACCGAGGTGACGACCATGAGTACCAGGCAGATAGCCAGCACAATGGCGGAAGCCCGCCACTTGATCGGGGTTTTGCTTAAATTCTGTTCCATCTTATTAAACCTCTCAGTTCCTGTACGAATCCCCCCGCAAAGCGGCGGCAGGGGGTGAAAAAATGCAGGGGAAAGCCCGCTTTCGAGATGATTATAGCGAGGGGGAGAGGGCTTGTAAATGGGGTTGATAAAAGTTTGGCAGGTGCGTGGGATGGGGGAGGATTTCTTTGGATACTTTTTCATGGAGAAAAAACGCAGGGAAAGGGGAAACCGCGAGAAAAAGGAGCGGAAATCGAAAAAGAACGGGATAATATGATGCAAATATGCAACATATCATCCCGCACTTTTTTGCGAGTGCTTAATTTTTGGCTTGATTACACAGTATTACGGAAAGCGTATAAATTTTATTAATAGAATTTATTGATGCAAAATCGAAACATGTTGCAAAAATGGAACGGCTGGTTTTGGGCATATTACCTGGATTTAGCGGGCGGCTTTTTCATCTTTGCCCAGCAGGCGGGCTATGACGGTCAGCAGTTTTCCTTCCTCTATGGGCTTGGAGAGGTGCTCATTCATGCCGGCGGCCAGGCTTTGGCAAATATCATCGCTGAAGGCATTGGCGCTCATGGCCAGGATGGGGATGGCTTTAGCATCGGGGCGGGGCAGTGCGCGGATGGCCCGGGCCGCCGCTGTGCCATCCATTACCGGCATCATAATGTCCATCAGGATGAGATCATAGTAGCCGGGCGCACTGGCCGAAAAGAGCTCCAGGGCTTCCCGGCCGTTCCAGGCGCGGGACACGGTGGCGCCATGTTCCTGCAGCAGGAATTCCGCGATCTCCATATTGAGGTCGTTATCCTCCGCCAGCAGGATATGAATACCGGTGAAATCGGCTGTGGGCAGTGGAACCGGAGCGGTGGGAGCGGTGCGATCGATGCCGAAAGGCAGCACGACCCGAAAGGAGGTGCCAACACCCTTTTGGGAATTGAAGGTGATGGTGCCGTGCATGGCGGATACCAGCTTTTCAACGATGGAAAGACCCAGACCAGTGCCTTGGTACTGGGTGCGGGCGTCATCGGCCTCCTGCGCGAAAGGTTCAAACAGATGCTGCTGGAATTCCTCACTCATGCCGATACCGTTATCCTCGCAGGTGAATTCGACCGTTACACAGCCTTCGCTGTGGGAAAGGACCCGGCTGCCCAGCCGGACATAGCCGCCGCTGCGGCCATATTTTACGGCATTGCCGGCCAGGTTGCACAGGATGCGCTGCAAATGATTGGGGCTGCCGATGAGACGGACATTTGACAGGGGGGCTTCGGTGGGGGCTTCGTACCGGATGCCGCGTTCCGCGGCCTGCGGTTCGATGACAGCGCTGACCTCCTGCAGGGTGGCAGAGAGGGAGAAGGAACGCTGCTCGAGATCGATGGCGCTGCTTTCCAGTTTGCTCATATCCAGTACATTGTTGACGATATCCAGCAGGGTGTGCAGGGCAATGGCAGCTTTATCCCGGCAGCTTATCTGGAGGGCAAGATCATCGGGATGGTGTGCGGCCATATTGATGTAGCCCTGGATGCCATTGATGGGGGTGCGCAGATCGTGGCTGATGCGGCGCAGGAATTCAGATTTGGCAATGCTGGCCAGCCGTGCTTCCTCTGCTTCAGCAATAATCTGTGCCTGGTATCGGGCTTCCCGTTCTTTTTCCGGGCCGACATCCTGCAGCACGGCCAGAACATGGTGGGGCTTACCGACCGCATCAAAATCCACAACAGTGATGGTGACACGGCTCCAGTTTAGGGTATCATCCCACCAGGCCCGGTAATCGATATAAAAGCTATGGCGTACATCGGTGAGGTTTTCCTGTCGCAGGGTCTCCCGGATAGCCTCGGGACTGAGCTGCTCATCCAGCATCGGCCGGTATTCCTCCAGGACAAGATTCTGCGTCAGGGTGTCCTTCATATCGGTGTAGGAGCTATTCTGCGGCAGGTAATGGGCCAGCCACTGCGGCAGGAAAATGCTTTCGCAGGAATTCTGGGTCAGATCGATGTAGAAGGAAGCAAAATAGATGTTCTGCAGCGAGCGCAGCATATTGACAGTCTTTTGCAGGTGAAGGTTGCTCTCCTGCAGCTTTTGGCTGCTTTGGTACAAGGCGCGGCTGCGAGCAATGGAGAGAATATACCAAAAGGCGGTATACAGCGCCACGAACACGGCGGATACCGCCGCTGTATCGGCAAAGGTAGAAAGTACCGGGAAATAGATGTAGAGCTGACAGCCCTCGCAGGCGGTGCGGCAGCCCAGGTAGCTGCCGCCCTCAATGTGGAAGAGGTGGAGCTGGTCATCGTGAGGGAGCTGGTTCAGCGCCTGCAGAATGGGGAGCGAGTCGGTTTTCTCGCCCTGAAGGGCATCATCGCTGCCAGCCAATATGGTGTTTCCGGCTGTGATGATGTAGGTGCCGCCGCGATTGATGTAAATACCATTGAGAAGGGTGGTCATATCCTCCTCGACATCCAGAATCAGTCCAGCGGGCTGTTCGTAAAATCCAATGAGGAGGCCGGGGGCATCCAACCGGGGAACGGCACAGACATCATAGTAGCGGCCATCGTACTGCACCCGTTCGGCATAGATTTTATTGGTGCCGGCCACCCCGCAGAACAGGTTGCCTTCGGTGGTATTCTGCCAGGGGGAGCCCTGCATGGGACGGGTATAACCGGAGGCCTCTAGGCTTAGATCGCCATCCAGCAGGGCCACGCCGGTCAGGCGCAGACGGTCTACGCTTTGCTCCAGGTACTCATCGTTGGTGAGCTCGGGATCATCCCGCAGGTGATAGCTCAGCTCCAGCAGGTTATCTGAAAGCCGGAACAGGCTTTTAACACGGTCGCCGCTGGCTAGCTTATAAAAGCTGATGCACTGCTGCCGCAGGGTGTTGGCGGTATCCCGCGCCAGGGAGGCGGTGATCTGATATTCCGCGTGACCGTGTACCAGCACCACCAGCAAAAACAGCAGGACCCCTACAATAATGACGGAGCGGGGCTTGGGGTTCCAGTCCCAGATCCGTTTATTCTGTTGTTTACTCACCGGCCGTTCCTCCTAGAGCATCGGCCGGGTCCAAACCGTATTCGGCCAGGATTTTCTCAATGGTGCCATCGGCGAACATTTCCACCAGGGCGGTGTGCAGGCGGTCCCGCAGGGCGGTATCACCCTCCCGGGCAAAGGCGACCCCGACCTCGGAACGCAGCAGGGATTCCTCCAGCAGACGGTAGGGGGTATTGGTGTACTGCAGCTGCGCGGTAAGGGCGGCAGCGTGGCCGGCGCAGGCATCTACATAGTCTTTGCGCAGGGCAGAAACCACATCCTCCATCCTTAACAGACAGTAGATATTGCTGACAGTGGGCAGACGGGGATCGGTGCCGGCGGAGAAGATCTCTTCCGGCTTGGAGCTGATCTGTACCGCGACGCGATGGCCGGCGAGATCTCCCAGGGACTGAATATCGCTATCTTGCCGGACGGCCACCACTTGGCGGCTGCAGGCGTAGGGCCCGGCCCATAGGTAACTTTCCTCCCGGTTATTCATGGAAAAGCAGCCCCACAGGCAATCAACCTCACCATTTTGCAGAAATTCATCCTTTTGGTCCCAATCAATGAGCCGAAAGACGGGCTCGTAGCCAATGCGGCGGCAGGCCTCCCGGGCCAGTGCTACATCCACGCCGGCCGGGAAGCCGTTTTCATCGGTGTAATTGTAGGGAGGGTAATTATCACTGCCGATCACCAACTGGGGCAGGGGGACGCCAGGGGTGGGCACTGTGGCGGTGCAGGCGCACAGCGGGACCAGTGCCAGCAGCAGGAGAAACGGAATCAAAACTTTCTTGGCGTGCATAAGGGAATGGACTCCTTTACCGGGGACATAGAATAAAATCATTTTTGGGTGATGTAGCGCGCGATGGCCCCCAGCAGGTTTTCAGTGCTTAGGGGTTTGGGTAGGTGGGCATTCATACCGACGGCCCGGCTTTTTTGTACATCATCCTGGAAGGCATTGGCGCTCATGGCTAGGATAGGGATAGTCTTTGCATCGGGACGCGACATCTGCCGGATGACCCGGGTGGCTTTGTAGACATTCATGACCGGCATCATTACATCCATTAGAATGAGGTCGATCTCGCCAGGGGCGGAGGCGGCAAAATGCTTGACGACTTCTTGGCCATCCTGTACCGGGAGGACGGTGCCGCCGTGCTGTTCAATGAAAAATTGCTTGATCTCCATATTGAGTTCGTTATCCTCCGCCAGCAGGATCTGCATACCGGTCAGATCAATGGAGTCGGCTGTGTTATCAGCCACGGCGGTCGGGGTGGGATCGATGGCAAAGGGCAGTGTGACATGGAATGCCGTCCCGGTGCCCTCCCCACTGGAAAAATTCATTTGGCCGCGCAGTTGTTCCTCCAGCGCATCGGTGGGGCAGGGGAGCCACTTTGGTAATGTAGCCCCTCCTGGTATCCGCTTTTTATCATCATGTTGTTTTCCTCGGTTCTGTGTGGGGATTCAGCCGGGCTAGTGTATCACACACTTTTTGGTATTCCCGGTCCACTGCCCGGAGCAGGACATCGGTCTGTTCCGGGAGGGTATCCCGGCTGCGCAGGGCTTCGGTCATGGTGCCGCAGGCGGCGGCCAGCCCGGTAAGCCCCAAATTGAGGGCAATGCCCTTTAGGGTATGCACCGCTCGGAAGGCCGTTGGGACATCGCCCGCTGCCGCTGCTTCTTTCAGCAGCGGCAGGCTGTTATCCTGTGGAATCATCCGCAGGAATTTCTCTGTAAAGGCTTCACTGTGCAGGCGGGCAATGACATCCTCGTAATTGCCGCCCACGGTGGTATAAAATTCATTCAGAGTCATGGAAGTCCTCCTCATACAGCACGGCACTATCCTTCTGAGCCTTGGCACGGTACAGAGCCAGATCGGCCTTTTCCACCAGCTCACTGATCTGCCCCGCGGCATAAACACCGCCGATGCTGACAGTGATGCGCAGCTCCGGCAAATCCGCGACCCGCAGCGCCCGCACCGCCCGGCAGATATCCTCTAGCTTGCGCCGCAGGATATTCTGCGGCAGACTGTGGAACAGCAGCAGGAACTCGTCTCCGCCGTAGCGTACCAGTTCATCCTGGCTGCGCAGGATGGCCCGGATGGCCTGGGCAGTGTGATATATGGCGGTATCCCCGGCCGGGTGGCCAAGGCAATCGTTGATCTGCTTGAGGTTATCTATATCGATCATGGCCAAGGCATACTCGCCGGAAAGGCGCCGCAGCCGGTCATCGCAGTAGCGCCGGTTAAAGACCTTGGTGAGGGAATCGGTATACACCTGCCGGTTGCGCATCAGCAGTTGGTTCAGCAGATTCTCATTCTCATCGGAAAGCACATCATCCGAGTAAATAGGATTGACGCATTCCAGCGAATAGGGAAAGCCATCCACCTCTACGCACATGGCCAGGATATAATAAAGGTCGCTGCCAATTGCTTCCACTTTATTCAGGGTGCGGCGGGTGCGTACCACCTCCTGGGAAACACAGTGCCGGCAGCGCTGGGTCTTATCCCAGATGGAGTAGCAGCGCTCCACTTTTTCCATGGTGTGGCCGTCATCTGCGGCGATCACCTGCATGCAGATGCCCGGATCCACCAGCCGCACGATTTGGAACATCTGCCGGTAGGCCTGCAGGATGGGTGCCAGCTCCTGCCCGGAAATACGCAGGACGCCATCCGCCGCGGTGAGTGGCAGCAGCACCTGCTGCTTCATCTGTGGGATGCCTGCGCGAGCGTGATCCTCCAACCGGGTGTAGTTTTCCTCTACATTGATCACCTTACCGAACAGACTCCGGAAGCGGTTCTTTTCCACTGCCGACCAGGAGAGAAACATGGCCAAACGGAAGCGGCGCAGCTGCCCATTCAGCAGCAGCTTTACCGGAACCTCGGCATAGGATTCATCCGGAGTCATAGCGGTTAGCTGCTGCCGCACCGTTTCCGCGGTTTCCTCGCCGATGAGCGTCAAAAAGTCTCGGTTTTGCAGCGGGTCTACCATCACAGCGGGCAGACCGGTTTGCTGCATGGCCCCCAGGGAAAGCTGCAGCGAGGAGGGCTGCACCTTGTATTCAAACCACATTTCCCGGCTCATCCTGGTAAAGAAATCCTGCCGGGCACGCGCATCCTCCAGCTGATGGGTCATGCGGGCAGCGGCCATATCCCGGTTCCGGTATAGTTCCTCGGTAAAGATGGGCTTTTCCTGGGATAAGCTGTCCTCCCGGGCGGTATCCTCCCTCCGGATGGTATCAGAAAGGGCGTCCAGGCACTCCAGCAGCAGGGGATTGAAGCTGCCGCATTCCCCGGCGTGGATCATAGCCAGCGCTTTTTCGTGGGAGTAGGCTTCCTTGTAGCTGCGGCGGGTGGTCAGGGCATCGTATACATCGGCCAGGGCGGTGACCTGCGCCGCAATGGGGCACTCATCCCCCCGCAGTCCATCAGGATAGCCCTCACCGTTCCAACGCTCGTGATGTCGAAGGCAGATCTCAATTATATATTTAACCAGTGCTTCGTTTTGGTAGGCCGGCATCTCCGCCACCAGCCGCGCGCCTAAGGTGGTGTGCTGCTTGACCAGCTCAAACTCCGCGGCGGTCAGCTTGCCGGGCTTTTTCAGTATGCTTTCCGGAATGAGAACTTTGCCGATATCATGCAGTCCGGCTGCCGTGCTGATCAGTTCGATATCATCCGGCTCCAGTGCGTAGCGGTCGGTCCTTTTGCACAGCTCCAGCAGTAGAAGCTTAGTAAGGTGCCCCGCCCCATTCATATGGGTGCCGCCCTCGCCGCAGCGCGCCTCCAGCGCATAGCCTAGGATGGCCGCCAGGATATCGCTGTTGCGTTTCTCCCGCAAAAAGCGCTCGGCCGCTATGTCCATCAGCTGGTGCTTTTCGGCGTTCAGCAAGATGGTATTGATGATGCGCCGGCGGATGATGCGGGTGGCGAAGGGACGGCTGATGTAATCCGAGGCCCCCAGCGCAAAGGCGTGGTCAATGGTGGCGGTGCCGGTTTCGGTCGAGATCATTATGACAGGGACTTCCTCCAGCCAGCCATGGGCGCGCATTTCTTCCAGCACCGCAAAGCCATCCATTTCTGGCATGATGATATCCAGAAGCAGCGCGGAGATCTCCCCGTGATAGACCTGCAAAGCGGCAATGGCCTCCCGCCCATCGGCTGCCTCGATGATCTCGTAATCCTGATCCAGTATATTGGCAAGGATCGCCCGGTTCATTTCGGAATCATCGGCGATCAATAGTTTTTTTCTCTCCATGGTTATGCCTCCTGCGGCCGGTCATCTGTCCCGGCCCCGATCATCCCCATTCTAGCACAACGCAGCCTTGAATCCAAATAATTTTAACGGTTTTTAATACTTTTTTACTGCTTTTCCCTGCCGGGAAAAAGAACAACTCCCCCTCCTGCCGTGCGGCGGGGAAGGGGAGCGCTTTTATCGGCTTTGGTTACCGGGGTTAGCTGGCCTTCAGCAGGATGAGCTTGCGGGTGGTGCTGTGATTTTGGCTTGGTTCATCATAGATTTGCCATACGGCAATCTCACCGGTCATGGGGTCGACCCGGAAGCGGAATACATCCCCATCATAAATCAGTTCGGCCTGGTCGCCCGGCAGATGGATGCGAATGAGTGCCTGCCGCTGACTGCCGTCCTCGTTGGTGACCAACCGGGTGCTGTACAGCCAGTCGCCGATGAGATACAACTCACTGCTGGGGTACAGCATCCCTTTCAGACCATCTACATTAAGCTCTTCGCCAGTGGTGCGGTTCCATACCCGCAGACTGCCAAAATTGGGATCCGCCTGGGATTCTTCCCGCAGCACGATCCAGCTTTCATTAAAGGCAAGCCGGGTGGGGACCCTGGTGCTTTCGGAACGGTTTTCCCAAACCGTTTCGTCATCGGCCAGCCGGATGATCCGAGTTGCCCAGCCGTCCGATTCCTGCAAGGCGACAGAATAGCACCCATCGGTCATTTGGACCAGCCGGGGGAAGATGCTGCTTTCCAGCTTCATCAGGGTGTGGTTCTTTCCATCGGCAAAGGAGTACCCGCGGATCTCATATTCGGAATCCGAGAGAGTAAGTACATAGATGGCCCACTCATCATCGATGGCCAGCTGGCTATTATCGGCCCAGTATTCACATGGTTCAGTAAATACAATGGTTTTTTCCAGGGTGGCGCAGTCATATTTCAGCAGGAGCAGCTCACGCTCGCCAGTTTCTTTGTTGGCCTCAATAGTCAGCCAATAAAAGCTATCCCCATATAGGGCCAGACTATCGGAGACCCACAGTCCGTCCAGCTCGGTGGAGCGGGTCTCACCGGTTTGGCGGTTGGTGGAATAGAAGATGGTCTTGGAGTTACTTGAATCATCTCCCACTGTCACAATGTAGTTTTCATTCCAGCAGGGCCCGCCGCCGGCATTTTCCCATACGATATCCGGATATTCTTCGGCCGGGATGAGGGCTTCCACCAGCTTGGGCGCTTCATTTGGGGTGGGATCAGGGGTAGGGTCAGGCGTGGGGGTGGCGGGCTGCTTGCCGCAGGCGGCCAGCGAGAGCACCAGCAGAGCGGCCAGCAGTAGGCACAGTGTTTTCTTCATCTCATTTTCCTCCTTGTAAAAATGTTTTCTGCAGCTCCATTATACCAAAATTTCCCTGGAAAAGGATATGGGCATTCCGCAGAAAAAGCATTCCTCCATTTGTAGGAAATGCCGGTCAGCCCCGGTAAAATGCGTAACTATGGAGCGCTTTCACCCTATATAACGATTCGCGTGGACAAAGTGCAACAGATAATAGACAATTGGCGAGAAAAACTTGTTTTTAGCTGTCAATTTTCTGCCCCATAGGCCGCTTTCAGCCGCAGGATGCGCAGTACGCTTTCATCAATGCGTTCCTCCGGGATGGTTCCATCCTCCACAGCGGTCAGCACCCCCTGGTAGGCGGCAATGTAATCATATGGCATCAGCAGAATATCGGCTCCGGCCTGCAGGGCCAGCACGGCGCTTTCTGCCGAAGAATAGTTCTGTATGATGGCGCCCATGGCCAGGGCATCGGTGATAATAACCCCATCATAGCCCAACTCACCCCGCAGCTTTTCGGTCAGCATGGTGTAGGAAAGGGAAGCGGGCAGGCCGTCATTGGTCACATTTGGGGTGGCGATATGCGCGGCCATTACCAGGTCAGTTTTCTCCAGCGCGCCAATAAAGGGAATGAGCTCGCATTGCAGCAGTTCTTCCCAGCTTTTATCCAGCTCCACATAGCCATCGTGGCTGTCACCGCTGGCGGCGCCGTGCCCGGGAAAGTGCTTAATACAGGCCATTACGCCGCCATCGTGCAGGCCGTCTATCATGGCGTTTACCATGGAGGAAACGGTTTGCGCATCGCTGCCAAAGGCCCGGGGACCGATGATGATATGCTCCGGATCGGAATTAATATCCGCCACCGGGGCAAAGTCCAGATTAAAGCCATACCGGTTCAGATATGCTCCGATGACTTGCCCCATGTGATAGGCCTCATGGGGGTCGCCGGTAGCGCCAATGGCCTCTGCTCCATCAAATTTCTGCACCTGGAAGCCTGCCGCATTGGCAATGCGGGAAACGCTGCCGCCTTCTTCATCAGTGCAGATCATCAGCGGCAGGTCACTCGCCTGCTTCAGGCCGGAGAGGAAGGTTTCCAGTTGTTCCGGCCCGGCGATGTTCTTTCCAAAGAAAACGATCCCCCCGGCGGGGTATTTAGACAGCTGGGCCGCCATCTCCTCGGTCAGGGCCTGCACGCCGTAGTCCCGGGTGCTGTGTACCTGCTCCGGAGTCAGTGTGGGGTCCAGCGATTCTGGCCTGATAATAAACAGCTGCCCAATTTTTTCCTCCAGCGTCATGGCCGCCAGCAGCTGTTCCGGGCTTTGCACCGTGGGCTCGTCGTCTGGTTTCGGATCATCGGGTGTCGGTGTTGGCGTTGGAGTTGGCTCTGGGGTGGGGTCATTTCCACCGGTAGGCTGGCACCCGGCACAGCCCAGTACCAATAGAAAAACAGCAAGAAATGTGCAGATGATGCGTTTCATATTGTTTTGCCTCCTGATGATTCAACATAAAGGCCTGCCTGCAAAGCGGACGGAGCACTTTTATATATAGTGTCATTTTAGAACCGTTTTTCTGCTTTGCATCGGTTTATATTAAATGTTTTTCTTATAGATGCGATATCATCTTGCAAAAAGAAAAGCCGGGTGCTACAATGCGATTGTAAAAATATTCCTGTCACATTATAAAGATGGTCGGCTGATATCGGCTGTTGGTGGGACGGGGCGGATAAAAGACTGCTGGAGGGCGGCTTTTCTAAGGAATTGAAGTTAGCGAAAGCTAACCGCCATAACAGAGGTCGGAGGGGAATGATCATGCGGTTTGCGGCACTTGGCGAAAGAAAAAATCCAGCGGTTCTGTTTTTCCACGCCATGGGCGTAATGGGAGAAAGCAGTGAGCTGGTAGCAAAATATCTGCAGGAAAGATATTTTTGCATTCTGCAAACTCAAGCCAACGCTTATCAAAGCCGGCATGTGCCATATTCAGGACGAAAGCAAGGAAGAGATCGCCTACGCGCAGGATATGTTCGAGACGATCTTTAAAGACTACGCACTAAAGACATACAACAAGGATGTCGGAGAAAAGGCAGCCGAGTATGTCGCACAGGGCGTTACCTACGACCAATACTACGCCGCATACTTTGCAGCCCGTGGTATCGTAGGCGACAAGGGCGATAACGGGAAAACAATTTCAGGGTCTGCAAGCCGAAAGAAGAAGGCCGCTATCGATAAGGCCGTTCCAGGCGCAAGCACAAAGCAAAAGCACCTTTTGTACGAGGCACTCGGAGTGTCAGAGAAGGTGTGGTAAAGAGATACCCCCTCCGTAACTGGAGGGGGTATTTTACTGTGTAGTTTCTGTGTAGCCTATGTGCAAAAAGACCGCAAGAAACAGCAATATTTGCAAAGGCTAAAAATGCTGAAAACCCGCATGAACAAAGGAAAAACCCGCATTTCTGCGGGTTTTTCTTTGGCGGAGATGGAGGGATTTGAACCCTCGCGGCACTTTCGCACCCTACTCCCTTAGCAGGGGAGCCCCTTCACCACTTGGGTACATCTCCAAGGGCTACGAATTACTGTCGGAGGTGTTGGCGGAGAGGATGGGATTCGAACCCATGGCTCTGATGAGTCACCGGTTTTCAAGACCGGCTCCTTAAACCGCTCGGACACCTCTCCACGGCTTTATATCGTACTCCAGTATATTATCATATCGGGAGGGGGTTCGTCAAGCGGAAAATGGATTATTTTTGCGCGGCGGGGGTAAGGGCGGCGCCGGGGTAGTAGTGCAGCAGAATCTCCTGATAGTTTTTGCCGTGCTGTGCCAGGTACTGTGCCCCGGCCTGAGAGAGCCCCACCCCGTGTCCGTAGCCCAGCACATCTAAGGTGAAAAGCTCGTTTTTGTATTCCACGGTGAAGGCGGCGCTGCGCAGCCCCAGCAGGGTGCGCAGCTGCTGGCCGGTCAGCACGCGGTCGCCGGCCTGCACCGCCGTGACATACCCGGCTTCGCTGCGGGTGAGGACCTTGAGCCATTCTTCCGGCTTTTGTCCGGTGAGGATGGACTGGGCGGTCAGCTTTTTGCGCAGCTCGGCGGCGGTGATGGTGACAGTGCTGCGGTACCCGGCGGCTTCTTTATCCCAGTGGCTATCGGCGGGGGTGAGGTAGGGAAGGGGACCCTCCCACACATTTCCGGCGTCTTCGGTGGTTTTTCCGGCGCTGATGGCAAAATACGCCGCCACGATGGGCTGGCCTTCGTAGGTGATGAGATACCGCATGGCTTTTTCGGCGGCCTTGGTGATTTTTTCACGGTAGGCTTTGTAGTGGTCGCCCCACATGGCTTTCATGGTGTCATCGGTGACATAGCCCAGCCGCTTGGCGGGATCGGCTGAAAAATCGGCGCCCTTCAGCTCCTCCGGGGGATCGGCCCGGCGGAGTGCCGCCAGGTAGTGGGCATTGGTGTAGGCGGCCATGCCCTGCGCGATGAGGGCATCTTCTTCGTAGGAGGCGGGCATTTCCGCCGCGATGGCCCCAGCCACATAGTCTGCCGCGGGGATTTCCGCCACCAGGCCGGTGGTTTCATCCAGGATGCGGAAGGAGGGGAGAACGGAGAAGGTATCGGCTGATGGCTCTTCCGGTTCCTTGCGGTCGGTGCCGGGGAGAATATTGCTTTGCTGCCGGGTGGGATCGGATGTGGTTCCGCCGGGCAGACCAGTGCCCAGCGGGGTGCCGCTCCAGGCCAGTACCAGCAGCGGCAGCGCCAGCATAGCGGCGGCAGCGCCGCCCAGCAGTCCCCAATCGGCTTTCATAGGCTTTTCCTCCATGGCTGGAATGTGCGGGGCAGAATCCCTGGCAGGCCGCGCCCCGCGAAGCGGCGCCCCCACAGGGGGTACCGCTTCCTCCGCCCCATAGGGGCGGGCCGCCCGTGCGGGGGTGCGGCGCCGGGATGCTGCACCGGCTGGGGAATGTTTGTCCCCACTACCGGCATGATATGCTGCGAGGGTGTAAAAAATGCAGCGGGGTGATCGCTCACTCCGCCGCGAGGGGAAATCCATTATTCGGTTTTCGCCGTAAACTCAATCTGCAAAATCGCCGAGAGCATCGCCGCCTCGTCCTCATTCAGCACCGTGGCGCATGCTCCGCTGTAATCCACCACCCGGCGCTCCTCCGGGAAGAAGCCGTACAGCGCCTTATCCAGCATAAAATAGTGGGCGCAGCTTGTGGGCAGTTCGCAGCCCTCCCAGCGCTCGCCGCTGTCATAAAACATAGCGATCGCCTGCTCGTAGTCGTTCCCGAAAAGCTGCGAGGAAACGGCAGCCATTGCATCATAATCCATCATATCCGGAATGGGCTGTTCTCCCACCGAGACGATCTTACTCTTGAACTCCTCGAACAGACCGCGATCCGAGTCAATCTCATCGGTGGCGTACTCCTTTTTCACGCTGCCGTCGCCGCCTGCCGTACTGGGGTTCGGCGGGGGAGCCATCATCAGCCCGCCGGGCGCCGCGCCATTCCACTGATCTTGGTTCTCCGCCTCATTCGGCGCCAACGCCATGTCATAGCTCGACTCGTCCTGCGAGGCCTTGTTTTGCAAGGAGCTGTTCTGCAACAGGAATGCAGTGCCTGCCGCCAGTACCAGCACAGCGGCAATGCTGCCCCAGCGCCGCCACTGCAGCCATATCACGCCCCCCTTTTTCATTGGGGCGGGAGGAAATAAAAATGGAACCGTCAATATAC
>OGYL01001168.1_pt1 | contig 20656 bp, 21 predicted proteins | sample 1576541 | NCBI WGS metagenome assembly OGYL01 (sample SAMEA3541551, study PRJEB24748) | human gut metagenome | biome: human gut; feature: human-associated habitat; material: faeces | place: China | collected 2012 | reverse complement strand
GCGCGAGAGGGTGGTGATAGACAGCCGCTATGATACGGTGACCGACAGTGCCGGAGTGAGATTTCTTGCGCCTTACAGGGCTAAGGTTGACAGCATGATGAGTCCGGTTGTGGGCCACGCTGCCCACGACATGGCTGCCTCGCGACCTGAGAGCGACCTGTCGAATCTGCTGGCCGACATACTGTTGTGGGGCAGCAGCAAGTTCGGAGAGAAGCCCGACTTCGCCGTTTACAATATGGGCGGCATACGTGCGGCGCTGTCGAAGGGCGATGTGACGATAGGTAATGTGCTGGACGTGGCGCCGTTTGAGAACAAGATATGTTTTCTTTCGCTGAAGGGTGACAAGGTGGAGGAACTGTTTGAAGAGATGGCTGAGGCCGGAGGTGAGGCTGTAAGCCGTGGCGTGAACCTCGTTATAACGAAGGACGGAAAGCTGAAGTCGGCTCTTGTCGGCGGCCGTCAGATAGACGAGAACAGGGTTTACCGCATAGCCACGCTCGACTATCTGGCTCAAGGCAACGACGGACTGGAGGCGTTTAAGGATAAGACCGATGTGGTGTCGCCGCAAAGCGAGGAGAACAACGTCAGGCATATTATAGAGAATTATTTCAGAGAGCAGGAGAAAAACGGCCGTCAGGTGGACAGCAAGGTTGAGGGCCGTATTGTTGTGGAATGAAACACGGGATGAATATGATAAGGAATTTAATGGTTTGCTGTGCGCTTTTCTTGTCGTCGATGGCGGCAGAGGCACAGACTAAGATTGAGATATTGCACACCAACGACACGCATAGCTGCATTCTGCCGCTGAGCAAGAATCTGGCAGACACGCTTGTGGCCGGGCGCGGCGGATTCGTAAGACGACTGGAGTTTGTGAACCGTGAGCGGAAGGACAATCCGCAACTGCTGTTGTTCGACAGCGGCGATTTCTCGCAGGGTTCGCCTTACTACACGCTCTTCCATGGCGACGTTGAGGTGGAACTGATGAACCTTATGGGCTATGACGCCGTGACAATAGGCAATCACGAGTTTGATTTCGGTATGGATAACATGGCGCGTCTGTTCAGAAAAGCGAATTTTCCGGTGGTCTGCTGTAACTATGATTTCACGGGAACTCCGCTCGAGGGACTTGTGAAACCGTATGTGGTGATAGAGCGCAAAGGGCTGAAGATAGGCGTATTGGGCGTAGGACCGGAGCTCGAAGGGCTTGTGGACGAGAAGAACTGTCGCGGAGTGAAATACGAGGACCCGGAGGATGCTGCTGAAAGGACGGTGAAGACTCTGATAGACAAGGAGAAATGCGACGTGGTGGTTTGTCTTTCGCATCTCGGATGGGAGGACTCAGACGATGAAGGCGACAAGGAATTTATGTCGAAGACCAAGGGCATAGACCTCGTGCTGGGCGGACACTCACATTCTTATTTCGATAGTCTGAAGTATGTAAAGAATGCCGACGGGAAGCAGGTGCCCAACGACCAGAACGGCAAGCACGGAGCGTTTGTCGGCAAGATAATGCTCAACTTCAGCAAGTAACGCGTGAAGAAAGCAAATGGATTTGAAGTAAACAAGGGTACATAAAATAATAAAGTCTCGCCGGAAAGGTGAGGCTTTATTGTATGTAGAGGCTTGTGTGTTATTCGAAATAGAAGCTGAGGACAATCATCTTTGTGTGTGCCTCGCTCACGGATTTGGCGAAGCGGAGCATATTTCTGTCGCGAAGCTGGTTTGGGTGATTGGTGTCGAGGCTGTTGCCAAGACCATAAACGAACTTCAGTTCGGGACGGAGCTTGAAGAAAGGCAGGTAGAGGTCGCAGCCGAAACCTATCTCCGCGCAGACGTCGTAGCGTTTCAGCTTTATGTAATCGGTGCTCTTGCCGCTGAGATTTATCATCGGGTTGAGTCCTGCCATGAGGTACGGACGATGGTTGTTGAACCTTGGCGCGGCGAAAATGAGGTCGAACGATGAGGATATATATACCGACTTCATGTTCTGATGCTCCTCTCTCGGATTGCCGTCCTCGTCGAGATTCTTCATGTCGCGGAACGTTATGCGGCGGTTGCCGAAGTACATCGTCGGCGCAATGCGGAACTGGAAGTATGTGTTTATGCGGTATTCGCCCACTACGCCCACGTTGAATCCGGTGTCCCAGCGGTCCTGGTCGGCAGTGACGAGAGTCTCGACAGTAGTTCCGTCTTCACTTGCTATGATCTGCGGACCTGCATTCAACAGTTCGATGTCCTGCATGTGCGTGCCTACGACCACTCCGAAATGGAACGGACGCAGGTCGGTGTAGGGTCTGTTCTGCACCGTGCGCGTCTGCGCTGTGGCATGGGCTGCACAGACGATAATTGTGAATATCGTTATAACGAAACGTTTCATATACGTATTAATAACGCCATTTGTTTTTGCTTATTGTATGGCAGAATAAAGTAACAATGTATAAATTAGTTAAAATCTTGGGTCGGATGTAGTTTTTCGGGATAAATAATGTACCTTTGCAATGTACGAGCCGGTTTAGTCCGGCGGTCTATTAGTACAATAACATTATTAACATTATAAAAATATTTTTACTATGGCTTATGTAATTGGTGATGACTGTATCGCATGCGGTACATGTATCGATGAGTGCCCGGTAGGCGCTATCTCTGAAGGCGAGAAGTATTCAATTAATCCAGATATGTGCACAGAATGTGGTACATGCGCTGATGTTTGTCCTTCTGGAGCAATCAGCCTTCCATAATAACATTTTTCCATAAAAGTTAGAGAGCGGCTGCGCAGATGCGTTGCCGCTTTTTTTGTGCATTGTTTTTTGTGTGGTGTCTGTCGCTGCTTGGACGGTTGTTACAGTTGATATTGTTTTATGTGGTATGGCAGTGGGCGATACGCGTTTGTTTGTGGATGTGTTTTATCACACTGATTTGATTCTTCTGTTCAGCTGCTTTGGGGAGCTTTATTCGTCTTTTGTGGAGTAATGTTCTGCAGAAGATGTTTTTTCGTGTTGTAAAACGTATTTTCTGATGTGCTGGAATTATGTCTTCTATTGTGTGATGTGGTCTTAGTTGTGGCCTGACAAAGTTCGTTTCCTATCGCTGAGTTTCTATGATTGTCGTACTATATTGAATACGCCGTTAAATGTCGGATAGTTAAGCAGTTTGTTGAAAATTAGTGTATTTGCGTTCGTCATCACTTTTGTTCGCATATATTTAATTCTCGTGAGTTTGGGTGAAAAATTTTATGTATAAATGTGATGCATGGTGTGTTTTTATGTATAACTGTGGAATTAAAGTCGTTGTTTGATTAATAAGTTGCGGATATTTAAAAACAGTTGTGTTGCTGATTTGATAATGTTTTTTGATGTGTGGCGTCTGTATGGTGTATAAAAAAAGCATGCAGGATATTTATTATTCCCGCATGCTTTTTATGGTTACTTATTTGTAATTATAATTATAAAATTTACTTTGCTTGTGTCAGACCAAGTGCCTGTTTAGCCATGGCATTTTCCGGATCGATTGCAAGAATTTTGTTCCAATACTCGGCAGATTTAGTCTTGTCATCTTTGAGCAGATAGTAGTAGCCAAGATAACGGTATGACTCGATGAGACGCTCGTCTGTGTTTTCGTCTTTCTCCTGTGTGGTGAGGAGCTCTACGAGTTTCTCATAGTGAGGCTTAGCAAGACCAAGTTTTGTCTCCGGGTCGAGGGCATAACCGATGTGAGCGCGCTGCAGAGTAGCGAATACTGCTACACTAGGCATCTTGTCGGCCATCTCAGCATAGATAGAGTCTGCCTTTGCATAGAGCACCTTCTTCTGTGCTTCTGCCATGGTTGAGTCTGAAGCCTCTGCCATGTACATTGTTGCGAGAGTGTGTATATCGTTTGCAGTCTTCTGTTTCAGGTTGTCAAGATATTTCTCGTATGTACCGATAGCGTTCCTGTAGTCACCTTTCTTCTTGTATGCCTCTGCAATGTTCTTCATTGCGTCGTTCTTGTCGGCTTCATTGTCTTGGTTGTTTTCGATTGACTTCTGGAACATTACGATGGCTTCGTCGTAGTTGCCTTTGCCGAGGTGAGCATAACCATAGTAGAGATAGTCGCTCTCGGTTATCTTAGTCTCTTCTGACTCGTTGAACAGTTTTGCTGCATACTGCAGTGCCTCGTCATAGCGTTTGAGGTTTGTCAGGTCGAAGAACGAAATACGGTTGAGCGCCGGATTGCGCGGGAACTTGTTGTTTCCGAACTGTGAAATCTCGAGACTCTTTTCGAATTCGCCTTTCAGGAAGTAAACCAGTGCGTAGTCAACGAGCTGATAGTCTTCCATCTTTGATTTGTCAACCTGGTTGTAGTATTGTATGGCCTTGTCGAGATCACCGGCCTTACTGAATATTTCTGCAGAGATAAGTGCGATAGGGTAGTCTGGCACCTGCTGCTTGAGTTCTTCCAGTTTCTGTACTGCGGCAGACGGGTTGGCCTTGCTGTTCACCTGTGCATAGCGACGGTATCCGTTCGGGTTTTTCGGATCGAAGTAGATAGCCTGCTCGAAGAGTGACGATGCTTCACCCCCGTTGTCAAGTATTACCTGGATATCGCCGGCAAGGACGTATGCGTCACCGTAGTTCTTATCGCGTTTGATGGCCATATCTGCATATTTCTGTGCATTCTCGGTATCTTTTATGTCGAGGTATGCACGGCCTATTGCTACAATTACGTCCGGATCTTTCTTGTAGTCTTTGAACAGATCTTTTATCTGATCCTCTTTGTCTGCGGCATCAGATTTAACGACTTTTGTGAGTTGCTCGATAACAGCTTTGTGATCTTCTTCCTGTGCTGTAGATGGAGTGGTGATGCCTATCATCAGCGCTCCGATTAAAAAATATTTTATTACTTTCATATCCAATGTTTATTTATTTTGTCTTTGACTGAATTTTCTGCTTTCGGTTTTGTGGGGCATTTTTTGTATCAAGACTGATTCATTTGTCAGTCGTCGGTAACTCTAACATCGCGTACGGTGATGTTTCCTTGCACAGGCAACAGTCCTGCGTTGAAGATGATCATCTGCCCTTTAGGAGAAGTCAGGAAGTTGAAGAATCCCCAAGGAAGTCCTCGCAGCGGATCGTTGAGCAGAGCCCAGATTGTGCGGGTGAGTGGGTAATTCCCGTTGTATATGTAGTATTGATACGGCTTCCAGCTGTTTGCCGGTGTGGCTTTGTCAATTCTACTTACTGACATTACGCGTATGTTCTTGTTGAATGTCAGGTTTGTTGTGTCACGTTTGTCGTTGAGCCAGTTGCTGCCTATTATGCCGATGGCATTAGGTGTCTTTTCCACATAGTCGATCACGTCGGCTGTCTTTTTCGTGGCTACGACATTCGGACTTGTTATTGGCTTGCCGCCGAGAATGCTGTCTTCGGCAAAATGGACAGTGCTCGACTTTTTGTTGTCGAAGACGACAACGATGTCACCTCGTTTGGAGTTGGGATAAATGTCGCTCCATTTTGTTGACTTGCCGCTAAGTATGTTCGCTATATCTTTTACTGATATGCAAGTGTCGTTGTTTGCGTTGTTTACTATGAGTGCAAGCGCGTCATAAGCGATGGCTGTGGCACGCGGATTGAAGTTGCGGTCGCGCAGATTCTGTCTTTCGTTTTCCTTGAAATCACGTGCTGTGATTGCGAGACAGATTTTGCCTTTCAGAAGCATGTTGATGGCGTCTGACTCATTTGTGTAAATGGGTTTTAGCGTAGCATCTACGTGCGAGCTTTCAAACACTTCGCGCTCTTCTTCTATTATTGGACTAAAACTTTCGTCAGAGGCGAAACTGATCACCCCTGACGAATATGTGTCTGTCCTGCCGTCTTTGCGCTTCTTGTTGCAGGAAACGCAAAGACAGGCTAACAGTGCTAATCCTACGAATATGTAAGATATTTTGTCTTTTCTCATTCTTGTTGTTTTGTTACTGTAATCTGAATGTAACAGGTACCTGGTACTTAACACGTACGGCAGATCCGTTCTGCTTACCTGGAATCCAGCGTGGCATGCTCTTCACAACGCGTGCTGCTTCGCGGTCAAGTGATGGATCCTGAGACTTGATGACTGTTACATCTGTAATAGAACCGTCCTTCTCAACAACGAATCCAACAACAACACGACCTTGTACGCCGTTCTCTGCTGCAATCGTCGGATAGTGTGTGTTCTCCTGCAGATATTTCATCAACGCTGCATCGCCACCAGGGAATGCCGGCATCTGCTCAACCACCTCGAAGACTTTGTTCTCTTCTTCCTTCGGTGGCTCAGGCTGTGCAATTACTTCCTTAGCTTTGAGCACCTCTCCGTTGGCATCGTCGTTACCTTTTACATCGAACGTACCGATGGCAACTTTCGTGTTCATAAGTTCATCCTGTGTCTTGAGCTCTTCCTCAGGTTTTACTTCCTCATCCTTCTTGATGACAGGAGCAGTAAACTTGATAGAACTCTTTACACGTTCAACAACTTTTTCAGGCTGCTTGATCTCGATTTTCTTCTGCTTAACCTCAGCCTTTTTCTTTGGCTGGTTAAGAGCTGAAAGCTCAGTTACCTGCGTTACTGCTACTTTGGCGCGCTGCTCATCAACAATATTCTTTACAGTCAGTATGATGAAACATGCGAGAACCAAAATCAAAACTGAGATGACTGCAATTATATTGCGCTTGGTCGTACTTCTACGGAGTCTGTAGGCTCCATATGATTTGTTACGTCCTTCGAATACTAAATCAACCCAGTCGTTTGAAATCAAATCTATTTTTGACATAGTCTTTTTCGTTTTAATTGTTCAACATTCAACGACTATTTCACTCCTGCTTTGTCGAGAAGCTTCTGGTCGTCCGGGTTAATCTTATCGATCACGTATTTACCAATGCTGCAAATTTGCATTTCATCGAGCGCTCTGATCAGATTCTTGTAAGCAGATTTGTCTGTGGCTTTGATAATGACAGTCAATGTTGATATCTTCTGACCATTTATCTCACCTGACTTGATCTTTGACAGCTCTTTGTTGTAAAGAGAATCCGGATAATTTGGATTAGCCAGCTTCTTTTCATCAAGTTTTGCCTTTGCAAGCATTACCTGCTGAACCGGCTGTGTTCCGTCTTCTGTAACATGAGAAATCAGAACTTTACGGATACCGTCTTTACCCCAAGTAGTTTTCTTCAGACATGTAGGATCGTCGTATTTCGGCAGTCCTGCTATGTAGTAAATCTGATCGTTGGATCCTACATAAATTGTGATTGTGTAAGATGCCTTTGTTACTGATTTATCTTCCTCAGTCTGGTTCTTATCGTTACTTGGCATACTCAACTCCATTGTCTGTGGCTTTGCCAGTGAGGTACAGAGCATGAAGAATGTGATAAGAAGCATCATCATATCCACCATAGGCGTAAAGTCTACGCGGACATTCATCTTTTTCTGCTTGCTTGCTTTCTGTTTTGCCATTCTTTAGTCCTCCTCTGCTTTTAATGAAGTTATGAGATAGTAACGGTTCTCACTCATATCCTGAAGTTCTGACATAACAGTCTTGATAGCACTGTAAGGAGTGTCCTGGTCGGCCTTGATGGCAATCTTGATATCGCTGTTTACGTTGCGTGCTTCAGTTACCCAAAGCTGGAACTCGCTTTTATCTTTCTTGCCTGTGCCGTCGTCAATACTGTCTGTCGGAATACCTTCTTTCTGTATGGCGTCTGCCATCTGATCCTCAGGAAGACTGAGATATGCAGTCAGCTTTTCCATACCTACACCGAGCATAGAGTGCTTCTTGAGAGTCTCCAGCTGTGCTCCGGTGAGAGTGATTCCGAATTTTCCTGTCATCGCATCCACTATTGACACCAAATCATTGGTGTTGTCAATAGTAATGAACACTTTGCCATCTTTGGCAACATGTACGTTCAAGACATCTTTTTCCGGGACTTTGATCTCCGATACCGAACCTGGGGTGACGACTTTTACAGGATCATTCTTTACGAATGTTGATGTCAACATGAAGAATGTCAGCAAAAGCACCATCACGTCGGACATTGGAGTCATGTCTATCCAGATGTCACTTTTCTTAATTTTTACTTTACCCATAGTGATAAAAGTTTAAAGGGTTAGCAAAAATTAAGCCTCTTCTCCGTGGTTGGCTTCGTATGTCTGTGCGATAGTGTAACCAACTTCATCGAGAGCGTATGTCAGCTTGTCGATTTTGTTTGTAAAGAAGTTATAAATAACTACAGCGAACCAAGATGTCAAAATACCTGATGCTGTATTAACCAGCGCCTCAGAAATACCAGTAGAAAGAGCCTGAGAGTCTGCACCACCACCGGCTGCCAAAGCTGCGAATGAACGGATCATACCGACAACGGTTCCGAACAGAGCAGTAAGAGTACCCAGTGTAACGATTGTAGCGACAATCGGAAGGTTCATCTGGAGAGTAGGCATTTCAAGCTGAGTTGCTTCCTCGTGAGCCTGCTGTATCTTAGCGATCTTCTGGCTCTTCTTGATACCTGTTGTCTTCTCCATTTCCTCGTATGTGTTGAGTGAAGCGTTAACAACGTTTGCAACAGAACCTCTCATCTTGTCGCAAAGCTGGTGTGCAGTAGCGAAATCACCACCTTTAACGGCAGCTTTGATCTGTGCTGTAAATTTAGCCAAAGGCATTTTACCGAATGCATTGCGGAGAGCCAGATAACGCTCTACACCAAGTGCGATTACAGTGAAAAGCAAAGTGAAGATAACCGGAACGACGATACCTCCTTTGTAGATTGTACCGAGAAGGTTGGCTGGTTCACCACTGTTGTCTCCACCACGGAAGTTTGACGGGCCACCGAGGAAGAATTCATAAAAGCAGAATGCAATTACGGCGCATATTACAATGATCCAAATTGCGTCTCTAACTCCTTGGAAGCCCTGAGATTTGGGGCTGTTTTTTTGTGTAGTTGTCATAATTTAAAATTTTAATTTGGTTGTTAATAAATTTTTTGGTTGTTATTTTTTGTCTCTTGTCGGTCTTTGTATTATTGCCTTGTAAGCAAATTTTTCTTTATGGTATGCTTTCTTGAGGCAAAGATAACAATTTAAGTATAATTGAAACTTGTATTTGCGTATTTTAACAATGAATTTTTGCAAATTTATCCGACATTTGTCATTTATTGCATATTATCACTTTAAGACTGAAAGGACTTTCTTGATTCTGCTCATTGCCTCGCGTATGTTTGCATCGCTTGTCGCATAGCTCATACGGAAGCAGTCAGGATCGCCGAATGCGTCTCCAGCAACGGTTGCCACATGTCCAACTTCAAGCAGATACATTGCGAAGTCTGTAGAGTTGTTTATGGTGCGTGTACCGTCACTCTTTCCGAAGAAGCTGCTGCATTTCGGGAACAGATAGAAAGCTCCTTGCGGAACATTTACCTCGAGTCCCGGTATATCTTTTGCCAATTCCACAATCAGGTCGCGGCGGCGTTCGAATGCCTGTCTCATTGTCTCCACGCAGTCCTGTGGCAGTGTGTAGGCTGCTTCAGCGGCTTTCTGGCTGACAGAGCACGGACCACTTGTGTATTGTCCCTGTAGCTTGTTGCATCCTTTGACAATCCATTCCGGTGCGGCGATGAATCCTATACGCCATCCTGTCATGGCATATGCTTTGGAAACTCCGTTTACGATGATGGAGCGCTCCTTCATGCCAGGGAACTGTGCTATGCTTGCATGGCGTCCTGTGTAGTTGATGTGCTCGTAAATCTCGTCAGCGAGCACGTATAAGTCATCGTGCTTCTTTATTACTTCGGCGAGGCTTTCAAGCTCTTCTTTTGAATAAACGCTTCCTGTCGGGTTGCTCGGAGAGCACAGTATGAGCATTCTTGTCTTCGGGGTGATGGCCTCTTCAAGCTGTTGTGCGGTCATCTTGAAGTCTTGCTCGAAGCCTGCGTTCACGATCACCGGAACACCGCCTGCAAGTTTCACCATCTGTGGATAGCTAACCCAGTATGGTGCAGGAATGATAACCTCGTCGCCATCGTTAACAAGAGTCATTACAGTGTTGCATACACTTTGTTTTGCTCCGTTCGACACCAGTATCTCGTTTATGCTGTAGTCCAGCCCGTTCTCGTTTTTCAGCTTTGCAGCAATGGCTTTTCTCAGATCTGGATATCCCGGAACCGGTGAATAGCGTGAGTAGTTTTCGTCGATAGCTTTCTTTGCAGCTTCCTTTATATGGTCCGGTGTATTGAAGTCCGGTTCTCCCACACTCATGTTTATAACGTCAATGCCTTGTGCTTTCATCTCGCTGCTTTTCTGCGACATTGCAAGTGTGGCAGAAGGTGCGAGTCTGTTTAGACGATCTGATAATTGTGCCATAATTTATATGTTTTTTATTTTGCAAAATTAAAAAATTAATTCATTCTGACGAAAGAAAAGATAGTATATTTCTCCGTAATTAATGGTTTTGTAACATTTTTTGATTTTCGCACTACTTAATGTGTTTAACGAATATACAGTAGATAATAGCGGCTGAAATGAGTATTGCGGTGATGATTCCGCATGTCATACTACATATAATGTCCTATTATTCAGTCCTTTTTGTATCTGCGGATATTAAGGCAGTTGAAACAAACCGGCCATTTATAATAATGTGCGGTGTTTTTCTTTATATTTTTACCATCTTTGTTTAATGTGAATACGATTTAAGATTATAACAGATAGATTTGTGTCAGGCTTTTAATGTGCTTGTGTCGCATTCTGAAAAAATCGGTTCTGAAGCAGAAAACAGCCCGTTCCGTGACCGGTGATAGCTCTTTTCATAACTTGTAAAGAACCGTTTTGCGGCTCCGGAAAGCCCATGTCATATATAAAACCCAAATCGGTCATTAGACTGCATGTGGGTTTATATATTTCATGCATTCATGCTTTCAGCCGTCTTTTTGTTTCCCATTGGCCTCTTTTTTGTTGGATTTTTCTTGACATAGCCCGCCATGCCTGCAAAAGATCCAACGAAAATACGCTCAATATAAAGCAAAAATACAGACTGAATTCTAATGACCGATTCGGGTTTAATACATGATATGGGCTTTTAAGCTGTATGCAACGGCCCTTTCTCATTTTATATTTTATATCGGACTTGCGCCATATTGCAGCTCCTTATAGAAGCCACAGTCTGCGTTTTTTATTTCAAGTGCAGGGTGTGTCCCATTCTGTCGCGCTTGGTCTTGAGGTAACGCTCGTTGTATTCGTTCGGCGTAATCTCAATAGGTACGTTCTCGGTTATTTCCAGTCCGTATGCTTCCAGTCCCACGCGTTTAACAGGGTTGTTGGTCATGAGTCTCATTTTGTGCACTCCAAGATGGCGGAGCATCTGCGCGCCGCATCCGTAGTCGCGCTCGTCGGGTTTGAATCCAAGGTGTATATTCGCATCCACCGTGTCATAGCCTTCCTCCTGTAGCTTGTATGCAGCCACTTTGTTCATCAGACCTATGCCGCGTCCTTCCTGCTGCATGTATATCAGTACGCCCTTGCCCTCTTTCTCAATCATCTGCATGGCTTTATGCAACTGTTCGCCGCAGTCGCATCTCTTGCTTCCCAGAATATCACCTGTGGCGCATGACGAATGTACTCTCACCAGAATAGGCTCGTCCTCTTTCCATTCGCCCTTTACGAGAGCCATGTGCTCCAGACCGTTGCTTTGCTGGCGGAAAGGAATCAGACGGAAGTGTCCGTACTCGGTAGGCATATCCACCTCTTCGCCCACTTCTATTATCGACTCGTTCTTCAGACGATAGGCAATGAGGTCTTTTATGGTGATGATTCTCAGTCCCCATTCCTCGGCGAGCACTTTCAACTGCGGCATGCGGGCCATTGTTCCGTCCTCGTTCATTATCTCCATCAGTGCTCCTGCCGGATATAATCCTGCCAGTTTGCACAGGTCGATTGTAGCCTCGGTGTGTCCGCAGCGTCTCAGTACGCCGTTGTCCTGGGCGTAAAGCGGATTGATGTGTCCCGGACGTCCGAATGTCTGTGGGGTGGAGCTCGGGTCGGCGAGTGCTTTTATGGTCTCTGCCCTGTCGTGAGCCGATACACCTGTGGTGCAGCCTTCCAGCTTATCCACTGTCACTGTGAACGGGGTGCCGAGCATGGATGTGTTGTCGCTCACCTGTCTTGGCAGGTCAAGCTGCTCGCAACGCGACAGTGTTATAGGTGCGCAGAGAACTCCACGTGCGTGTTTCAGCATGAAATTCACTTTCTCCGGTGTTATTTTCTCTGCTGCGATAATCAGATCGCCTTCGTTCTCGCGGTCTTCATCGTCCACTACAATAACAAACTTTCCTTCTTTGAAATCCTTTATTGCATCTTCAATGTTGCTGAGATTGAACTCTGTCATAGTTTATTTATTTTTTATTTTATTTCTTGAAACGGTTATATTATTGATTAATATAATAATGTCACATCTTGTTTATCTGTGCTATTATTCTGTCGTTCGTATTCTTGATGTTCTTGAGATCCTGGAACAGTCGGAGCCTGTAGCGCCACATTCTGATATACAGTATCACGCCGAGAGGCACAATCACGGCCGCGGCTATGTTGAGCCACTTGCGGTCGAACGGCCTTGTGTGGGCCTTCTCCGAGATTACAGGATATGTGTTCAGCTCGTTTATTATTATGCCGCTCTTTGTGTTTCCCAGATCCTCTATCACGCTTTCGAGCTTTTCGTTTATGTGCTCAATGGCATGGTCGGGCTCGTATTTGAAGAACACCTTTATCCAATTAGGCGCAGACTTCAGTCTGTGCTGTTGAGAGTATTCCTGGATTTCGCGGCTTATACTTTCCAACTGAGCTGCATCTTTCTCGTAGTCGGGATTCTCTATTATTACTTCTTTTGCCGCCACGTGGCGTTTTATCCTCAGTCCGAGGAGCTTGCGCATGATGTTTATATATACATCTACGTTGAATACTGTGGAATCCTTGTTCGCTTTGTAGGTGAAAAATATGGCCGTAGGAATAAGTACTGCCGGCGCAAGACCTGTTCCGAACCATATTGCCCACATGCCTCCGCTTGCCATTCTGTTGCCGGAATTGTCAAGAATGTAATATACAATGAACACCAGGACGGATATGATCACCGGCATGCCAAGTCCTCCTTTTCGTATTATGGCACCCAAAGGCGCACCTATGAAGAAGAAAATCAGACACGACAGGGCCAGCGTGAATTTTCCGATACGCTCTATCTTGTGCTGTCTTATCAGTTTGTCACCGTCGTTGGTGATCATGCTCTTGAAGTCGAGGTCGCTCATGTGCTGCTGCACGCTGTTCAGGGCGTCGTTGGCGGCGAGCCTTTTCTGCTCCGGCGACAGGCGCGCGTAGGCCGAATCCACATTGTACTCTGTGCTTTTTGCTCTTTGCAATGCTATTAAGGAATCGTGCTTTGACACCGTCGGGATGGCATAGTACGTCATCTTGTCATAATTGTAATACGCCCGTCCTATGCTGTCGTAGTCGTGGTTTATTGAGTCTATGTAATGATTTATCTGCGCCAGACTTTTCGTCTTGGCGTTGTTTGAGAGCGACGTGGCGTCTGCCATGTTGAAATCGCCGTCGTAGTCCAACACTATCTTTTTGTTCACGAACGTCTCCCTACGGTATGGCACCGAGGCACTGTTGGCGAACTCCTGCGACTTCATGTTCTCAAACCACTCACCGTTCCATAGCGTGAGCAGCATGTGCTTTTTCTCGGCTGTGGCCTGCAGCATGCCAGAGTCGGCAAGTATTATGGCCTGGTCCTCGTAGCTTCCGGTCATTCGGTAAATCATTATGCCATAGAGCTTTCCGGTGTTTATGTCCTTCTTCTGGACATAAAGGTTGCTGTTCGGTATTCCGTCGTAGAACACTCCCTCGGGTATTTCCAGCTCAGGGCTCTTCTGTTTCATCGACATCAGCAGCTGTCCCATTTTCATGTTGGCAGCAGGTCCTACGCTGTTCTGAAAATAGAACGAGACCAGACACACCAATACCGAAATCACGATCAGCGATCTGAATGTCTGCATGAGCGATATGCCGGCGGCCTTTATGGCTGTCAGCTCGCTGCTTTCGCCGAGATTACCGAATGTTATGAGTGAAGAGAGCAATATTGCCAGCGGAAAAGCCTGCGGCACAAGCATCAGTCCCATGTACCAGAAAAACTGTGCCAACACGTCCATCGACAAGCCTTTTCCTATCAGTCGTTCAATATATCGCCATAGAAATTGCATCATCAGCACAAACTGGCAGATGAAAAAAGTACCCATGAACAGGATGCCGAACTGTTTGGCGATGAATATATCTAATTTTTTTATACGAAACATTGTTGGCAGATGCTTTAAGCACAAAGATAGTGCATATGGTATGCAAAATTAGTAAAAAAAATAAGAAATGGTCCTATTTATATCTTTTTATTATTATATGTAAGGATGCCATGACTGTCTAAAGACCACTCACACGGTGAAGTTTTTTCATGTTGCCGTTCCATATTTCGTACAATGCATCCACATCGTCATCATCGGTAAAGTCCGTGATGTGGAGCGTGAAATCGCCGGTCAGTATGTTGCCCTCTATTCTTAGCTCCACGTATGTGTCCTCGTCCTCTTCGTCTTCCCACACAAAGCGAATGTATTTGTTTTTCTCGAGTGCGGTGATTTTTGCCGACCTTATTTCATGATTGCTCCAAATTTTGCCCCAGGTAAATGTCAATTTGTCATTTTCCTGTTCTATTTCGTCGGCAATCCATTTGCCCAAGCCGGCCGGAGTCCCAATAAGGTTCCATATAATGTTCGGCGATTTCGAGTTCAGTTTCTGTTCTATTTCAATTTTCTTCTTTTTCATTTAGCATAGGGTGTAGGTTGTTTCAGCTGACAACATCATACATCTTACTTTTTATGATGCAAAAATAATATTTTTGATAGGCAAAACAATAAATTTTGGAAAAATATTTTGCAGTTTAACAAAATTGTATTATCTTTGCACTCGCAAAAACGAAAGGCGGGATAGCTCAGCTGGTTAGAGCGCATGATTCATAATCATGAGGTCCCCAGTTCAATCCTGGGTCCCGCTACATTATCAAACGTAAATGGTTCAGCCACAATCGGTTTTCCGGTTGTGGCTGTTTTGTTTATATGCCCGTTTCGGCGTCGTTTCATTATGTCGCGCGTGTTTGTGCCGGCCGGGAATCAGAATCGTATGAAATAAAGCGTTTATTTTTATTATATAAAGTTGTGGATTCAATTCACATTCGGCATTGTTTCCATATTCTGAAATCAGCTCCGAGTCGGTTGTCATCCCGCAAATGTTTATTCCGTATTGCTGTTCTTGCTCGTCTGTGTCTGCCGTTCTCTTGCCGTCATTCTGCCCGATACTCGGTATTGATGTAGCCTGTCATGCCTTAGAAAAAAGGTGTCATACGGACAGCCCGATGATAAAACGAAACCCGCAGGAGATTTAACCATCGGTTAGACTTAGACCGATATGTACAACTTTCAAATTAAAGCCGGATTCTGATTTTTCGGTATGATTTTTCCACTATACCCCGAAAAATAAGCGCGTATTTGCGGGCTGACCTTCCTTCAGGTGCAAATACGCGAATTATGAGAGGCTTTTATAATATATTGAATATCAGCGATTTATGCTTAAGGGTCATTTCTTCGTATTACAAAAAGCACCATTTCAGCTTGCGAAATGGCCCATATTGGGGGCTGAAATGCACCATATCGCACCATGAAATGGGCTTTATTGTACTGCGAAATGGGCAATATCGGAACGTTATCTTCATTGTTTTGGACTACGTTATGGGGTATATTAAAAAACGCTATTATACTAAATGTCCTTTATTGTATCCGTTTTAGAATCACTTCACATCTCTTTCGCGAAAATATTTTGTCAAAATAAAATCAAGAAAAATTGTAAGTCTGTCCCGCAGATTTCCTGTAAAAGTGCGGTTGCAGGGTGTGGAAGAAAGTGTGGAAGACGTGTGTTTCTCTTGAATTTATGGTTTATCGTTTGCGGCGCTGTCAATTTGTTATTACGCGAAATATGTGCTGTCGCTGTTTATAAACATCACGCGCAGCCGGAAAATGTTACGTCATTTCGTTATATTCCGAGAATGAAAGCTTGTTCACGATAATTCCCATTGAGCCATGTTTCAGCTTTTTTATATTCTGGCCCTGGTATCAGTTATGACAGATAACCGCCGGGTCGCGCATTATTCTATTCCGGAAAATTTTGCGCTGAATGTCGGTATGTATTAGTGTTATGGTATGGATGCGGCATATATATAATAAGGTGAATATATTGTGCTGCTGTTATTAATGTTTTTTAATTATTTATTAACGGTTTCTGATGCAAACATTTCCGCGCTTATTCATTCAATTTAATGAAGAGTTCTCGGAGCGTTTATGTATATGGAGCATACATTATATGCTATGATGAATAGACTTAACGAATATCAGACCGATGCAAACATGTCCGTTTGCGCGCATAGCGAGCAAAGCATTGTTTTTGTCGTTGCATGTGAACCTGGATGAGTTGATGTCCGTGCGTGATTATGCCGGATTATGAATCGTCTTTGCCGTGAGGGCTGTCCATGTAGTGTGACTCTCGGGTCCGGTTGTAAACAGGTTAGGACCAACGCTTTACGGAGCCTTGCTTATGGCGGGTTGATCAGTCGGGTAGGACGTAGGAATGAAGAATAGGGACCGGTAATGGTCCAGTATTCTTTGACGGAAAGGATAATGAGTTTATAGATAAATACCTGAAGTTAAAGTTAGTTTTAGACAATTTGCCGGTTGGAGGAAGTGGCATAGGCTTCACTCCTGTAATACTTGACTTTTATATGAGGAAAGAGTAACGAATAACCTGCGAAGCTGGGGGAGAATGGTGGAAGCGATTTCCGTCATTCTCTTTTTGCTTTCAGGCTAAGGCTGCGGTATGTCACGCATTTTTATATAAGACTCTGTCATGCGTTCTTCTTATAGCTATATATGGCCATGACATTTGTCACGATTGCAAATATTGTCAATGCCGATGTCTGGACGGTGATGTTTCCGAATGTCCCGCCTTTAATGAACACCGTGCGCATTCCGTCGATAAAATATTTCATCGGATTTATCGTCGTGATGCAGATAGCCCAGTCGGGCATGGAGCTGACCGGTGTGAACAGTCCGCTGAGCAGAATCATGCACACCATGACAAACCACATGACAAACATCGCCTGTTGCATCGCGCGGCTGTAGTTGCTTATCATCAGTCCGATGCCGCTGAAAGTCAGCGCGAGCAGCATTGCCAGCATATAGAGCAGCAGGATGTTTCCTTCGGGAGTGATGCCGTAAATGATCCATGACAGCAGAAAACATATTGTCATCACTATCATGCTGATAATCCAGTAGGGAATGAGTTTGGCTATGATGAATGTCGATTTGCTTATGGGAGTCACGTTTATCTGTTCTATGGTTCCGTTTTCTTTTTCGCCCACTATGTTGAGTGCCGGCAGGAATCCGCAGAACATGACAATCAGTATCGCCATAAGTGCCGGAATCATGAAAACCTTATAATCCTGTCTTTTGTTGTAAAGACTGAATGTTGTCAGCTGCTCTTTGCCGACATCCGTAGCCGCGTTCACCGACTCTTTCAGATTGTCGTTTATGATGTTTGCAAGATATGCCGCCCCCATGCTGCCCTTGGTGCCGTTCACTGCGTTAGCGCTTATGAGTATTTTCGGCAGCCTGCCGTTTGTCATGTCACGCTCGTAATTTTCGGGTATCACGACAGCCACGTCCGTTTTGCACATGTCTATTCTCTTCATCGCGTCCTCGTAGCTGTTCTCCGTTCCGGCAAAGACAAAATAGTCGGAGGCCTCGATTCTGTGCATCAGTCGTGACGAGAGGGATGAATGGTCGTTGTCGACGACGCTTACTGTGATGTTTTTTACCTCAAGGTTTGTCACCCAGGGCGTCACACACATTATGATGATGGGGAACATGATGATCATTCTGGGAATGAACTTATTCCGCATTATTTGCCTAAACTCTTTTTCCAACAGATATTTTATAGTCATATCGTGTGTGTTTTTATTTCAGATGTTCTTTAAATCTCTTCAGTGCTATGCCAAGCAGCACTACCGTCATCACGAGCAGGACACATGTCTCCTTGGCAATCGTCGAAGGATCTGCACCCATTATCATTAGTTTTCTTATGGCAGAGATATACCACCTTGCAGGAACTATGGCCGAGACGTACTGTAATATCTGCGGCATGCTTTCCACCGGGAAGATCATACCCGACAGCAGAAGTGTGGGCACAAGCATTATCATTCCTGAGGCAAGCAGCGCGGCGACTTGCGTCTGTGTGGCTACGCTTATGAGAAGTCCCAGCGACAGCGCGAGCATTATGTACAGAAATGACACCAGCGAAATGGATATCATGTTGCCAGCTATCGGTACGTTGAGCACAAAGTGCGATATTATGATGATGCAGACCAGTATCAGTGTCGAAAGGACAAAATAGGGTACGGCCTTGGCCGTTATGATGACGATGGGCTTGACCGGCGAGACGAGCAGAAGGTCCATGCTGCCACGTTCCTTCTCGCGCACTATGCTGACGGACGTCATCATAGTGCATACGATGAGCATCAGCATGCCCATGATGCCGGGCACGAAGTTGTATGAGCTTTTCATCTGCGGGTTGTACAGCAGTTTTATTTCAGCGGTCGAAGCCATTGTCGTCTGTCCGTGCATGGCCTCGGCCACTATCTGTCTGACGTAGTTGCTTTGTTGTATCGACATGTTGGGGTCGGAGCCGTCTGTCATGATCTGTATGCCGGCGCTTCCGTCGTGTCGGTGGTCGGCCATGTGGGGGCCGAAAATTACGGCCATGTCCGCCTTGCCGTTTCTTATCATCTCTATGGCGCTTGCCGGAGAGCCGGCGGTGCCGGTGACTGTGAAATATTCGGATGCCTGCAACCGTTCGGTTATCTGTCGGGTGAGCATGTCCTCAACCGGAGTCACCGTCAATATTCTCACGTTTCTCACCTCTGTTGATATGGCAAATCCGAACAGCAGCATCATCACAATGGGCATGCCGAACAGCACCATCACCGTGCGGTTGTCGCGCATGATGTGTTTCGTCTCTTTTGATATGAATGCTATGAATTCTTTCATTGTGCTCAGTCTCCTCTCTTTGCCATCATGGCAAGCTTGGTGAATACGCCGTCCATGTCGGCGCATCTGTATTTTGACTTCAGTTCGTCGGGAGTTCCGATGGCGCGTATCTGTCCGTCAACCATTATGGATATGCGGTCGCAGTATTCGGCCTCGTCCATATAGTGGGTTGTCACGAACACGGTTATGCCGCGTCCGGTAGCCTCGTATATGAGACGCCAGAACTGTTTCCTCGTCTTGGGGTCCACACCTCCGGTGGGTTCGTCAAGAAACACCACTTCCGGACTGTGCATTATGCTCACCGTGAAGGCGATCTTCTGTTTCCATCCAGGCGGCAGCTCTCTCACAAGTTTGTTTTCCAGTCCTTTCATGTTGAGCTGTGTCACGGCCTCGTCGGTGCTGCTTCTTATGTCCTCATCCTTCATTCCGTATATGCCGCCGAACAGTCTCAGATTCTCTTTCACGGTCAGATCTCCGTAGAGCGAGAATTTCTGGCTCATGTATCCGATATTCCGTTTGATGGACTCGCTCTCCCGGTAGACATCGAAACCGGCTACCCGGGCCTCGCCGGATGTCGGGACCGACAGGCCGCAGAGCATACGCATGGCGGTGGTCTTCCCTGCCCCGTTTGCCCCGAGGAAGCCGAATATCTCGCCCGGCTCCACCTCGAAACTGATATGATCGACGGCGGTGAAGGTGCCGAAACGTTTGGTCAGTTGTTTTACTTCTATCGCTTTCATTTTTTATCCTTATTTCATAATTACAATGCCGCATTTCCCCAAGATTCGACCTCGCGCCCAATGCGAGGCCCCGCATTTCCCCGAGATTCGACCTCGCGCCCGACGCGAGCCCTCGCATTTTTCCGCGATTCGACCTCGCACCTGACGCGAGCCCCGTATTTTTCCAAGATTCGACTTCGCACCCGACGCGAGGTCGAATCTTGGGGAAATGCGACACATCCCCTCTCTTACAAGGCCATGAAACAATCCTCAACGCTTGGCTCAAGGCGTTCGATGCTTACATCTGCGTAACCTTTGCCTTTCAGATATTCCTGTAATCGCCTCATGACATCCTCCCCATCCCTCCTCAACGTAAGATGATGAGCATCTCCAAAAGCGAAACACGAGTTTGTATCCGGGAACTCCCGCAAGTCTCCCAACAACTTATACATCGACGCACATCGCACCGCGTATAGCCGCCTATCGAATGAGGTACGGATACCTACCGGCGTATCGATAGACAGGCATTCCCCAGAACGCACCAAAGCGATACGGTCGCAACGGGAGGCCTCATCCATATAAGGCGTAGAGACAAGTATCGTAATGCCTTGCCGTTTCAGACGATCCAGCATATCCCAGAACTCAGAGCGGGAGACAGGATCGACCCCCGTCGTAGGCTCATCCAAGAACAAGACATCCGGACGATGGATCAAGGCGCAACTCAAAGCCAGCTTCTGCTTCATACCATGGGAATACTCGGATATC
>OGYL01001165.1_pt1 | contig 20673 bp, 16 predicted proteins | sample 1576541 | NCBI WGS metagenome assembly OGYL01 (sample SAMEA3541551, study PRJEB24748) | human gut metagenome | biome: human gut; feature: human-associated habitat; material: faeces | place: China | collected 2012 | reverse complement strand
AAAATAATATGTTATATATATTGATATACTATTATTAAATATTATAAATTTAATAATAACAAAAGAATTAAAAGGAGGATAAAGAGGATAAAAATGCTAAAGAAAAAAGCAAAAAGACGAACAAGTCTAGGCGAAAAAGCGATAACATTAATTGCACTTGTTGTAACAATAGTAATATTACTAATCCTGGCAGCAGTAACAATCACAATGACACTGGGGGAGAATGGATTATTCCAGAGAAGTAAAGCTGCAAAAGATGCAACAATTAAAGCGATGTCTGATGAAGAAGTTGAACTTGCAGTAAGTAACTTAAAAATGGAAACAACAATAAGAAAATTAACACAGGAAGGAAGTAGAAAATTTTTAGAGGATGACTTAAAAAAATCTGATAAAGATACAACAGTTACAATAAATGGAAATGATTTAAAAGTAAAACATAGGGGAAATAATTACAATGTAGACCAAGATTGTAATATTACAGATGAAGCCGACTTTGACGCAGCTGAATGGGACAAAACTGCAGCACCAGAAAATGTATTTGTATGGAAAAGTGATGATCCTAATGATGAAGGATATAATACAATTATAGGGTATAAAGCTACAGTAGACAATTATCCGATACTTAGATATCCAAGCAGGTGTAAAATAATTGAAGAGGACTCTTATGAAACGTACTATAGGTCAGATTTTGAACAAGTACAATACGGTTATGAGTCATATGTGAATTTAATAAGAAGTTATACTTCAAACATAAAAAAGAAAGAATTTCCAGAAACCATTACAAAAATTAGTGGTGAAGGTTTTTACTACAATAATGTTGAATCTTTAAAATTACCAAATAAATTAAAAGAAATTGGAGAGTTTGCATTTTATCATTATAGTGCACTAAAAAGTATAAACATACCTGCAAGTGTAAATACAATTGATCCAAAGGCATTTGTGGAATGTAATAATTTAATTGGAATCTATATATCAAAGCCTAAAGGAACAATACAAAATGAACCATGGGGTGCTGTAAATGCTAAGATAGTATGGTATTATGTGGGTTATGGTAAAGAATATATGACAATTGCTGAAAAAAAAGAATGGGATAAAACGGCGGTTCCAGAAAATATGTTCTACTGGAAAAGCGATAATCCAAACGATATTGACTATCATACAATAATAGGGTATAAAAAAAATATAGAAAATTATACAACATTACGATATCCTACGAGATGCCAAAAAATTGAAGAAGATGCGCTATATGCAAGCAGGATGCTTAATGAAAATAACCCAGAAACAGTTAGAGACTTCACAAGAAATATAAAAAAAATAGAATATCCAGATACAATAATTATAATGGCAACTACAAAGACATATATGAGCGAATTTAGACATGGGAAAATTGAATCTATTAGATTGCCAAAAAGTTTAAAGATTTTAGATGACGGATTTTTTAGTATGTATGACAATCTAAAAAACATATACATATATAAAGATATCGACTATATCGGAAAATACGCCTTGAAGAGTTCTATTACAACAATACGTATGCAAGGAAAAGCTGACTCAATCTCAGGAGCACCATGGGGAGCATACAACGCAACAGTAAATTGGAACTGTGATAGTGAACAATAACCAATAATAACAAAGATGAACTTAAAGACTAAAAAATAGTTTTTTAGGTTCATTTTTGTTAGAAAATATTGAGTAAAATTGAAATGAATCAAAGAAACAAAAATGTTTGAAAAAATTCGTATAATATATTTACATTTGTCGAAATTATGTATAAAATATAAACAATAATGTAAAATAACATGCAGATTCTGTATATAATAAACAAAAAATAAACATGCTATAATTACTAAAGAAAATTAACTTGAAAGGGGCATAAGATAATGAAGATTTTAATGCTATCATGGGAATATCCACCAAGAATAGTAGGAGGAATATCAAGAGTAGTACATGATCTATCACAAAGACTTATAAAAGATGGACATGAAGTAACAGTAGTAACATATAGAGATGGAAATGCACCATATTATGAAGACGATAAAGGAGTTAAAGTATATAGAGTTGACAACTACATGATACATCCTAATAACTTCATTGATTGGATAATGCAGTTAAACTTCAACATGATTGCAAAAGCATCAGAAATAATCAATAAAGAAGGAAAATTTGATGTAATACATGCACATGATTGGTTAGTTGCATATTCAGCAAAAGCTTTAAAAGAAGCATATAAAATACCAATAGTAACAACAATACACGCAACTGAAAATGGCAGAAATAGCGGAATACATGACGAAACACAAAGATACATAAATGATTCAGAATGGATGCTCACATACGAATCATCAGAAGTAATAGTAAACAGTAATTTCATGAAAAGTGATTTACAAAGACTATTTGGTTTACCATTTGAAAAAATAAACGTAATACCAAATGGAATTAATTTAAATAACTTTACAGGAGTTGAAAAAGACTATGACTTCAGAAGACAATTTGCATTAGACAATGAAAAAATAATTTTATATGTAGGAAGACTTGTTTATGAAAAAGGAATACAGAATCTAATTGGAGCAATGCCTAAAATACTAGACCACTATCATGATGCAAAACTTGTAATCTGTGGTAGAGGCGGAATGATGGACGAATTAAAGCAAGAAGTAAGAAACCTAGGAATAGACAATAAAGTATACTTTGCTGGATACTGTGATTCAAAAAAAGTACAGAAAATGTATAAATGTGCTGATGTAGCAGTATTTCCAAGTACGTATGAACCATTTGGAATAGTTGCACTAGAAGCAATGCTAGCAGGAATTCCAACTGTAGTATCAGATGTAGGAGGACTAAACGAAATAGTTGACCATGGTGTAAATGGAATGAAGAGCTATGCTGGAAATTCAAATTCAATAGCAGATTCAGTATTATCACTATTATTTGATCCAAAACTATGTGATACAGTTTCAAAAAACGCAGTAAAAAAAGTAAAAGAACTATACAACTGGAACAAAATTGCACAAGATACACATTATGTATACGAACAAGCAATAACACAAACAGAAGCAAAGAAAGAAGCTGAAATGATTGAACAAGAGAAAGCAAACAAAACAGAAAAAGCAAGAAATACACAAAAGGAAATAACAAACTTACTTACATTTAGAAAACGTAATGCGTATGCATAATAAAGCAAAGAATAAATCTTAATTAAAAGGAGATAATATAATGAACGTTTATGAAACAGCTGAAAAACTTGCAAAAGAAATACAGAACTTAGATATTTATAAAACAATAAATGAAACTAGAGAAACATTAAAAAAAAATCCAGAAACCAAACCACTTCTTGATAGATTCGAAAAATTAAAAGTAATAATACAAGATTATGAAAACAAAAAAAGAAGTAATCAGCTGATAGACTTAAATGATCAAAAAGAAAGAGTTCAAGAAATGTATGATTTACTAACTGAGCACCCAGAAATAAAAGAATTTTTCGATTATGAAGTAGAACTTAGTGAAATCATAACAAACATTAATAATATTATTGGAGAAGTAATAAAAGATGTTATATAACAAAAGAACTAGTGAACGAGGAGTCACTTTAACTGTACTTGTTGTGACAATATCGATAATGCTAATTTTAGTTGGAATAGTATTTCAAGGGACACTAAAAGGAGGCTTACTTCAAAAGAAGGAAGACATCAAACAAGATACACAGAACATGGTTGAAAATACAGAAGAGAAAATGAATTCTCTATCAAACCAGTGGCCGGATGTAATAGGAGATACAGGAACAACAAATCAGTTATATACAACAATTGTTGACTATTATATGCAGGGAAAAATACACACAGGAGATTATGTAAGCTATACTCCTAAAAGTGGAGCAACAATTAGTGAGGCAACTGAGCAGAAATTAATAGCCTGCAATTATAATAATACGGATCAAACATATAATAAACAGATTACACAAGATACCACATTAAAATGGAGAGTATTAGATGTAAAAGACGGATATGTTAGATTAATATCAAATAAAATAACAAATAGTCAAATAATGATATATAGAATGAATGGCTATAATAATGCTGTAAATACACTAAATAATGTATGTAAAGACTTATATAGTGGAAGCTTAGGAACAGCACAGTCTGTAGACATTGAAGATCTAGAAATGCACTTAAAGAGTTCATATCTTAACTCAAGAAAAGGAACACACAATGTTGGAGTAGAAAAATCATATTCGGATTCATCATGCACCTATTATCCAAGCATATCACTTAAAGAAAGAACAATGACAATAGATGGAAATACAGGAAAGCTAGGTATAAGTGAGCAAGGTGATGGAGAAACTATAACTGATACAGTAGATAATGGAAAAGCAGGAGCATTACCAACAAATCGTGCAACAATTATGTATGCAACACAAACTAGTTGGAATGGAACACCAGCAGTATCAGATTTTGAGGATTATAATTCAGGCACAGGAATAAGCTTGTTCAGAGACTTGTTCTTCAATTACAAAAAATCAACAAGTGCTGCAAATTCAACATCGTATTATTTTGCTTCAAGAGGAACAAATCTAAACGCACAATCAGTATCATATCAAATATTTGCAATGAATAAAGGAGTATATAATCAAAATTGTACTTCAAGTGATGGACAAATATCAGGAGGTAACGCATTTGGAATGCTACCTGTAGTTACACTAAAATCAAATTTAACATTACAAGCAAGTAACAGTGCAGATGGAAGTGAAGCAAATCCATGGGTATTAGTGGAATTTTAGAACAAAAGAATAAAACACATAGGAGGAAATAGATTGATGAAGGTAAATGTTACATGGTCAATAGACGACAATGCAGAGCAAGCTGGAAAAGCATGTGCAAAAAAAGCAGTATTAGACCTAGTACAAACCAAGATTGCAATCATATTTAATTCATCTAAATATAACTGTAAAGAATTATTAAAAGGGGCTAAGTCTATATTAGGGACAGCCCCTATTATTGGTTGTACAACTTATGGAGGAATTATAACTCAGGAAGGATATATAACTTCTAAAAATGGTGATTTCGCTGGAATGCTAGCTATTGGGGACAAAGAAACAGATGTATATACGGCAAGCTCAAATAAATTAATAACAGCAAGAAAAACAGGCCAAGAAGTAGCATTACAAGCTTTGCAAAAATCAGGAAAAAATAAAAAACCAGATTACTATATGCTAATTGCATCATCAGAAGAAGAAAAAGAATATGCCAAAGGAATACGCGATATAATTGGAGATGTACCATGTTTTGGAGGAGGAATAACCGGCAAAAACACATTTAACATGATATATACAGAAGAAGCAGAGTTTAGTGAAGGAGCTGCAGTAGCATTCTTCTATACGTCACAAAGAATAGAAAACATAATAAATAGCAGTTATCATGAAACGGTACATTCAGGCATAATAACAAAAGCAACAGAAACTAGACAAATAGATGAGATAAATGGAAATCAAGCAATACAAGTATTTCGCGAATGGACCAGCTATAAAGAAAATAATGACATATTAGAAAATGCAATACTCAATAATCTGGCGATAAAAGACAGTCTAAATGATAATACAATAATAAAGCCAATAACTAATATATACAACAATAGTATAATTGTTGGTAGTGATATAAGTGAAAATTCAGCAATAATACAGGTGCAAACAACTAAACAAGAGCTTATTGATGCACCAGCAGAAACAATTTACAAAATAAAGAATGGATTAAAGCCAATTGACGAAAGTCCAGTAGCATATTTAAATGTATATTCATCAGCATTGATTGATAAAATAAATATAAATGAAATAGCAAAAAGAATAAAAACAGAAACAGAAGATACTCCATTTTTAATGGCATTTACAGATAGTGAATATGGAAAAGGAAATTATACAGGAAACGTATTTGGAGGAGTCATGATATCAAGCACAGCAATCTGTAATAAAAAATAAATTTAAGGAGGAAAATATGGATATTGAAAAATTCGTATTAAATGAAACATCATACTTTGGTGAAGGAGCAAGAAAAGTTTTACCAGAGGAAATTAAGAAAAGAGGATTTAGCAAAGTTTTAGTAGTAACTGATGAATCTTTGTATAAAGCAGGAGTTAGCTCAAAAATAACTGATCTATTAGATGCAAATGAAATAAAATATACATTATATCATGATGTAAAACCAAACCCACCAATAGAAAATGTATTAGCTGGAGTACAAATGTGTACTGAATTTGGAGCTAATTTAATTGTAGCAGTTGGCGGTGGATCAAGCATTGATACAGCAAAAGGAATAAGCATAATAATGACAAACCCAGATAGAAAAGATGTAGTTTCATTAAATGGCGTATCTAATACAAAAAATAAAGGATTACCAATAATAGCATTACCAACAACAGCAGGAACAGCGGCAGAAGTTACAATCAATTATGTAATAACAGATACTGAAAGAGAAGTAAAAATGGTATGTGTAGATGAACATGACATTCCTATCATGGCAATAGTAGATACAGAATTAATGGCATCAATGCCAAAATCAGTTGCTTCTTCAACTGGAATGGATGCATTAACACACGCAATTGAAGGATATATTACAAAATCGAAAAATATAATGTCACAAATGTTCTCAATGAAAGCAATTCAATTAATTTATGACAATCTAGCAAAAGCAGTAAATGATAAAGACCAAGACGCAATAAACAAAGTTGGATTAGGGCAATATATTGCAGGAATGGCATTTTCAAATGTAGGATTAGGAATAGTACATTCAATGGCACATCAATTAGGTGCAGTTTATGATACACCACACGGACTTGCAAATGCTATACTTCTACCAACAGTAATGGAATTCAATGGAGAAGTAGTATATGAAGACTTTAGAGAGATATTAACACAAGCATTCCATATTGATGCAACAATTTTCACAAAAGAAGAAGTTATAAAAACTTTCTGCGAATGTATACGAAAATTATCTCGCGAGGTAGGCATAACACAATCAGTAAAAGATGTCGGAGCAAGAAAAGAAGACATACCAATGCTTGCTGATAAAGCAATGAATGATCCATGTAAACCAGGCAATCCACGTGAAGTTACAAAAGAAGATTTTATGGAATTATACGAAAAAGCATGGTAAGATAGGGTGATCTTATAACAAGTTATTCATAAAAGAATGGTAAGATGTTGACATAAAAATACAATAAGAGTATAATATAAATTACGTCTTTGACGAATTTTGAATAAAAGGTGAAAAAAATGAAAAAGATTATTTGGAAGTCTCCGCTAAAAAAAGAGGAACGCCATAAGCCTATTCAAGGTTATAAGCGGAATTTAAGTGAGGCTATTCAGAAATGTCCGGAATACATCAGCACTTTGATCGATGAATTTTACAACCTCAACGAAGCGTTTAAACGCCTAGAGCTTGCTATCAAGAATGTATGCAAGGAAACAGGAATGAGTCCCGAAGAGGTAACAAAACTCCTCGAACACAAAGAAGAAGTTGAAGAAGCGTTGCCGAAAGAGTACGGAGGAAAGTGGAAAAAATCTGCATAAAATTTCATCTATAATTTAGGGGACTGACTCCTAAACCAACAACCGCTATGGTGTAACAATCGCCATGGCGGTTGTTGGTTATTATATAGTATACATAACTTGCAATAAGTTACATAATATGTTATAATAAGAACAGACTCAGATAGAGTTTGCAGGACATTGAAAAAATGAATATTGGAGGATTTTATTATGCAATTAGTAATGACAAACTTTGGCTCTGTTAACCCGGAATGCTTTGGTACTGGCAAAGGAGAAGCTCCTCAAGAAGTGAAAATCAACATGATCGATCTGATGAAAAGGATTGTGAAAGCATTTGATCTCAAAGATGCTGTCGATGTAGCATTTAGTGAGTGTTTCGAAAACAAGTGGGTAGGAAAAGAAAATTTCCTGTATTCTGCGATTCAAGAAGGAATGGTCACCAGAAAGAGAGAAGAAAAAAGCTTCATTGATTTCTATGAAATGAAACTGTTTCTAAAAGACCAAATTGAAAAAGAGAATGCAACTGTATTAGAAGAACTATTTGGATCTTGGATTCCTGTTATTCTTATTGCAATGAAATATTATTACTTTATTTATGATGCAAGCGAACAGGAGCGAGTGTCTACAAGAGCAGCAATGAGAAAAATTGATGAATCTACGTTTACCGAAAAATACAACGAAGATGATCATTATTCCGTGGGAGAAAGAAACTTTCATGGTATGATGCGGCGAATCTTTGATGAGGAAGTAGATTTCATTAAAGCATTGTGCAAAGACGAAAGTCATTGCTATGAAATTAGTATGGCTAAACTGTATTTGTATGTTGAGTTACATGTCAAAAAAGTAGAAAGACTGCTTGCCAAGACTCAAAAAACGCAAGAAATTAGTGAAATTGCTGAAAGCTCGGCACTTGCTGCCAAGGGAAAAGAAGTTAAGGACAATATCCCCAAAAGTGAGACTCAGAAAGAAGTGAACGTGCAACCCGAAGGTCCCAGCTTGGAAGAATGCGAAACACTGCTGGAACAGGCAAGGGAAAAAGGCTCGATTGACAAAACCTTGGGTGCACTTAAACTGTGCCAAGATGGGATGTCTCATGAAGAGTGTAAGAGACAGTTCAGAATGGAAAAATTGGCTAAGGCAGAAGAAATGTTGAAGCAAGCCAAAAAAGCTTACGAAGATGCTCAATCCAGCGTGAAAGAAGCAGAAGACACTATCAAAGCATGGAAAGACATGCTACAAACAACCAAAGAGCAGGCTCAAGACTTGCTGAACGAGAAAGTAGGTGAAAGTACTTAAAGTAAATTCCTTCAAGTAAAAGCAGAAACCTGCCGGTCATAATTGATCGGCAGGCTTCTGGTTTTTATATTAGATTATAATTAAAATTCACAATTCTTTGGAGTACGTGGATAAGGAATAACATCACGAATATTTTGCATACCTGTAACATACATCATCATTCTTTCAAATCCAAGACCAAATCCAGAATGAGGAACACTTCCGTATTTACGTAAGTCAAGATACCACCAATAATCTTTTTCGTCAAGATTTAATTCCTTCATACGAGTTGTTAGCTTTGTAATATCTTCTTCTCTTTGACTACCACCAATAAGTTCACCAATACCAGGAACAAGAAGATCAGAAGCAGCAACAGTTTTTCCATCAGGATTTTGCTTCATATAGAAAGCTTTAATTTCTTTTGGATAATCAGTAACAAATACAGGTCGTCCAAAAACTTTTTCACTTAAAAATCTTTCATGTTCTGTTTGAATATCAACACCCCAAGAAACTTTATACTCAAATTCATCATTATGCTTTTCTAATTCTTTAATAGCATCAGTATAGGAAATTCTTCCAAATGGTTCATTTAGAGTTGTTTCAAGTTTATCAATTAAACCAGGAGCTATGAATTTGTCGAAAAAGTTAATTTCCTCAGGAGCATTTTCCATAACATAATTAATAATATATTTAATCATTGCTTCAGCAGTATCAAGATAATCAGTCAAATCAGCAAAAGCCATTTCAGGTTCGATCATCCAGAATTCAGCTGCATGTTTTACCGTATTAGAATTTTCAGCTCTAAATGTAGGGCCAAAAGTATAGATATTTCTAAAAGCTTCGGCATAAGTTTCACCTTCAAGTTGACCACTAACAGTCAAGTGAGCATTCTTGCCAAAGAAATCTTTAGAAAAGTCAACATTTCCATCTTTATCTTTAGGAACGTTAGCTAAGTCAAAAGAAGAAACATGAAACATTTCTCCAGCACCCTCACAGTCACTACCAGTTATAAGAGGAGTATGAACATAAACAAATCCTCTTTCTTGGAAAAACTTATGAATGGCATAAGAAAGTAAACTACGAACTCTGAAAACAGCACTAAAAGTATTTGTTCTAGGACGTAAATGAGCAATAGTTCTTAAAAATTCAAAACTTGTGCTTTTCTTTTGAATAGGGTAGTCCTTATCAGATAATTTATATATTTCAACACTTTTGGCATGAATCTCAAAAGGTTGCTTAGCATTATCATTTTTTACAACAGTACCATTAACTACAATAGAAGAGCTAATAGTTAATTTGCATACATCATTAAAATTAGCCAATTTATCATCAAAAACAATTTGAACATTATTAAAGAAGGTTCCATCATTCATTTCAATAAATCCAAAAGCTTTAGAATTACGGACAGTTCTAACCCATCCAGCAACTTGGACATCTTTTTCTAAATATTTTTCTGTATCTCTGTACAAATCTTTAACTAAAGTACAATCCATAAAAATCCCTCTTTTCCTAAAATTATATGTTACCAATTATACAACAAAATAAAGCAATTCACAATAAGCAAAAAGAAAAAAAGTGGAATTACAACCACTTTTTTTTAAATATAATCTTAATTTAACATATCAGATAATGAATTTGTATTGCTGATAGTATTACGAGCACTAATAACTTCATTAACTGGAGTATTAGATAATATATCAGATACATCATTAGAAATTACTGTATCATTTGAGATTGTATTATCATCTGCTTCTTCATCAGAAGATTCTGTTGAAATATTTGTTAACATATTTACAATTTCAATATTAGTAGCATAGTCGATAGATGTATCATTTGTTTCTAAAGTGAATTGGAATAGTATATCATCTTCAGGAATGAGAATTATATAATATCTAGTTAAAGTATTATTAGATGCAACATCTATATATGCATAATAATTTTTTACACCAAGTACGAAATTACTTGTACCAACATCAACTGTCAAATTCATTGAAGCAGCTTGAGCTTGAAGAGAAGACATTAAAGTACTTAATAAGCTTGATCTTCCAGCAGGAGTAGTAGAATCAACATTAAATGAAGATTTTAAATCAGGAATAGACTGTCCTGAATATGTTAATTTATAATCACCTTTTGTTAAACTACTATCAGATTGATTAAAGAACCATGTTAATGAATCATAATCAATAGTATATTGATTTAAAAATGTGTAACTTTTCATATCAGTATTATCTTCAATAATTGAATTATCAGATATAATGTTGCTTGGAGTACTAATATTACCAGAAATATTTTTGAAAATATTAAATAAACCAACTGTTGCAAGTAATGTTAATACTAAAGAAGAGATTATTGGAACAACAATGCAACATAATATAACAGCTAGAGGGGAAGTACCACCTTTAGATGAAGCTGTTTGCACTAATTGTGAATTATCTGTAATAGTTTGCTTATATTTATTAAGTTTTCCACGTACAAAATTTCTATACATAGGATAAAAACCAAATCCATATACTAATAACAATACAATATTTATAACTGGCAACAAAGCCATTAAACCAGCTCCAACTTTAACTGATAAGAATAACATTAAAAATGTAAGAATTGAACTAAACATTATTAACAATATACCAGTTAAATACATCTTTCTGTATAGGAAATAGATTCCTCCGAAAATAGCAGCAGGCCAATTAAATTTCTTTGAATGAGCCTTTTCATATAAATTACCCATCCATGCTTTTACAAATTCCATAGTATAATCACTACCATTAAAAGAATAGTCTTGTGAAGGTTGTGTATTATAAGAATCGATATTGTTTGAAAATGAACCATTTTGCTGATAATTGTTCATTCCATCATCAGTTGGTAAGCCTTGACTCAATATTGGATTTCTAATTTGTCCTTGATTTTGCACAAATTGTTGTTGCACATTTTCGTAAGCAGGATCATAAGAAGTAGCATTTCCTTGAATAGGCTCTTGAGGCATTTGATTTTCTTGCATAGGCTCTGTCTGAGCTTGATTATTTGAAGCATCTACATGGTTGAATTGATTGTTCTGCATTTGAGTTGATTGCTCTGGAACAGCAGAACTTTCATTAGATAAATCAAATGGTGAAAAAGTACCATTATCATTTTCAACAGTTGTATTAGGATTCTGTGCATAATTTGAATCCTGTGAATTATCAGAAGTTTGAACAGGATTCTGATTATTTTCTGCCCCTGGATAAGTAGAATTATATAAGCTATATGGATTAAATTCACCAGAATTTTGATAAGGATTTTGCGGCATTGAATTAGAATCAGCCATTCCATAAGGATTAAAAGATGAACCATCTTGATTATTCATATATGGATTAACTGGACCAAATCCAGAATTTGCACTATAAGGATCCTGAGAATTATTTGGATAGTAACCTGCTTGATTGTTTTGATTATTTTCATTATTATTTAAATCGTCCATAAAAGTCTCCTTAAAAAAGATTTAGGTTTATTAAAACCTATAAATTTACAATTAACACCAATATTATAAGCTAAAAAGAGATAATATACAAGAAATAAATTAAAAAAATTAAAAATGTAAAGAAAATGTAAAAAAAGCCAGGCACAGTTGTGCACCCGGCTTTTGACGTGGCATATTAATCTTTGATTAGCTTTCTGGCCGCATAAAATCCAGCGGGATTCCACGATGAAAGGACATCGGTGATAGAGCAGGTATTTTCTCTATGAGCCATAAGCTCAGAAACGAAAACGCTCCTCGCATTGGTAGCCTCCAAGCTTGTAAGCTCAGAGGGAAACTGAACAGTCTCCTGCATGATTTGGCATACCTCCATTAGGCTTGAGTAGAAGCTTCTATAGCCTCTACATAGTTCTGTACGACATAGATAGTATCTCCGATTTCAGTCGCAAGAAATGCGACACCTCTTATACCTCTCACCTCTTCTTTTAGTATTATTGTTTTTGCAATGTTCCTAATCTTTTCAAAATCTTCACAAAAGTCAAGATTCACAACGTCACTTCGTAACTGGGTATAGTAGATAATGCTATCCAGAGCTTTGTTTACCGTTCTTTCATCAGGAGAGTTCAATTTTTCATGAACATCTCGTAAGAACCGAAGGTAAACCTTCAAATTCTCCAGCTGAATATTGGGTCGAACTACATTTTTTTGCTTCATATAATACACCTCATTATTAACAAAAAATGCGAATAACTTTATTATAATACAATTATGTAAATTAGTCAATATTTTATGTAAAACAAGAAAAACATGTATTGAAAAGAAAAATAAACTATAATATAATAAAACAAAATAAAAAGAAAGAGATAGGAAAATGACTGATTTAAATAAAGAAATACAATATGTAAAAGGAGTAGGTCCTGCTAGAGCGAAAAGTCTTAACAAACTTGGAATATATACATTAGGAGACTTAATAACATATTATCCAAGAGACTATGAAGATAGAAGCATAATAAAAAAAATAGATGAAATAAAAGATGGAGAAAAATGCACAATAGAAGCTAGTGCGGTGACAACTGTAAACTTAAGAATGCTAGGCCGAACAAGAAGTATCGAAAAAGTAATAGTTAGAGATGATACAGACTCATGTATGTTAACATGGTTTAATCAACCGTATGTAAAGCAACAAATAAAAATGGATAATACTTATAGATTTTACGGGAAAATGACAGTAAGAGGTGGAACACATGAAATGAGTTCACCAGTATTTGATACATTAGACAAAAACAACAATACAAGTAAAATAATTCCAGTATATCCATTAATTCATGAAGTAAAACCAAGCACGATAAGAAAAGTAATACAAAATGGACTTGAATTAGCAGGCAAGCTAGAAGAAACAATGCCTGAATATTTAGTAAATAGATATAATTTAATGAGCTATGATGAAGCAACTAAACAGATTCACTTTCCAAAAGACTTTAACTACTTTAGAAGAGCAAGAAAAAGGCTAGTATTTGATGAATTACTTACAATGCAATTAGGACTTCTAAAACTAAGAGGGGAAAACGATAAAGAAACAAAAGGAATAAAATATGACGAAAATGTTCATATGTCTGATGTTATAAATTCATTACCATTTAAGCTAACAAAGGCTCAGCTAAGAGTGCTAGAAGATATAAATAGTGATATGGAAAAAGATAAGCCAATGAATAGATTATTGCAAGGAGATGTAGGATCAGGAAAGACCATAGTAGCAATGATTTCAGCATATAAAGCAGTAAAAAGTGGATATCAGGCAGCAATTTTAGCTCCAACAATGATATTAGCTAATCAGCATTTAATAAATTTTGAAAAAATCTTAGGACAATTTGGAATAAAATGTGTTGGTCTTGTTGGAGGTATGACTGCAAAGCAGAAAAGAGAAGCTTTAGCACAGATAGAAAGCGGAGAAGCAGATATAATAGTAGGAACTCATGCGATACTTGAGGAAAATGTAGTATTTCACAAATTAGGATTAGTAGTAACAGATGAGCAACACAGATTTGGAGTAAAACAAAGAAGTACAATAGTTGCAAAAGGAGAAAATCCAGATGTATTAGTAATGACAGCAACACCAATACCAAGAACACTTGCACTAATATTATATGGAGATCTAGACATATCAATAATTGACGAATTACCACCTAATAGAAAAAAGATACAAACATTTGCAGTATCAAAAAATTTAGAAGGAAGAGTAAACGGATTTATAAAAAAGGAGATAGACCAAGGCAGACAGTGCTATATTGTATGCCCATTAGTTGAAGAATCAGATGACCCAGAAGCACCAAAACTAGAATCAGCAACAGAGCTTGCAAAAAGATATCAAGAAGAAATATTTCCACAATATAAAGTAGAATGCTTGCATGGAAAAATGAAACCAAAAGAAAAAGATGATATTATGATGAGATTCAAGGATGGAGAAATTGATATATTAGTATCAACAACAGTAATAGAAGTAGGAGTTGATGTGCCTAATGCAAGCTTAATGGTTATAGAAAATGCAGAAAGATTTGGATTAGCTCAGTTACATCAATTAAGAGGAAGAGTTGGAAGAGGCGAATACGAATCATATTGTATATTAAAATGCAATGGCGGAAATGATCTTATCAGACAGAGAATGGACATAATGACTAAAACTGATAATGGATTTACAATAGCAGAAAAGGATCTTGAATTAAGAGGGTCAGGAGACTTCTTTGGAACAAAACAACATGGTTTGCCAGAATTTAAGATAGCCAATTTATTTCAGGACATGGAAGCTTTAAAAGAAGTGCAAGCACTTGCAATAGAGATAATAAACAAAGATCCAGAACTATTAAGTGAAGAAAATGCACGATTAAATAAATTAGTAAATCAAAAATTTATGGCAAGAGAAACAATTACAATATAGTAAAATTAACTGGTTCACAAAAAATTCACAAAATAAATTAGCAATCTCTATTGACAATTGCTAAAAATGGATATAATATATATGAAGTTAGCAATCAAATAGCAAGAGTGCTAATAAATTCACATACATCGTAAAATACGAGGTGATAAGAATTGGAATTAGATGATAGAAAAAAACGTATCTTACAAGCAATAGTAAATGAATACATTGATACAATAGAGCCAGTAAGCTCAGGAAGTTTAATTGGTAAATATGGATTAGATTGTAGTAGCGCGACAGTAAGAAATGATATGGCTGAACTTGAAAAAGAAGGCTTTTTAGAGAAGACTCATACATCAAGTGGAAGAGTGCCATCAACTAAAGGATATCAATTTTATGTAGATAAACTTTTGAATGAAAAAGATTTAAGTCTTAATGAAATAAAATATATAAATTCAAGGTTAAAAAGTAGAATTGATGAAATGGAAGAGCTTACAAAGATAGCTACAAACACCATTTCAGAAGTTACACATTATACAACAGTATCAATAGAACCCAATGCTGCAAAGCAAAGAATACAAGAAATAAAATTTGTATTGCTTGGTAGTAGAATGCTAATGGCAGTAATATTAACTGAAACAGGTACAATTAAAGAAACAATCATAAAATTTAATAAAGATATTAATCAAGAACAAGTAGATACATTAAATATCATATTTAATAACAAACTAAAGGGAGAATATCTTTCAGAAATTAATATGCCAATGGAACAATATATAATGAATGAAATGGCATATAGAGTAGATGTAATAAAACCAATAGTTGACCAGATAAGTAAACTAATTAATGATGAATCAAAAGTATATTTAAAAGGTGCTAACCAAGTGTTAGATAATCCAGAGTTTAGAAGCAACGATTTAGCAAAAAGATTTTTCGGATTACTTGATAGAAGAGACTTTATATCAGAGATACTAGATAATGATTCAGATTTTAATGTATATATAGGAAATGAAGAAAATGGACTAAAAGACTTTAGTATAGTTACTTTTAGAAATAAAGTAGCTGGAAAAGACTTAGGCACAATTGGAATAATTGGTCCGACAAGAATGGATTATTCAAAAGTAATATCAGTATTAAAATATATAAACAAAGAATTAAATAAAGGCATCGGAGATGGAAAAAACAATTAAAACATTTGGAAAGGAATGATGAACGTGGAAGAAAAAAAAGAAAATGCAAGTAATCAAAATGAAGAAAACTCAAATATGAAATTTGAGAAAAAACCTGAAACAGTTGAAGAAAAATTACAAGCAAAAATAGAAGAACAAAAAGAAGAAATTGATGAAAAAGATGACAGAATTAAAAGACTAATGGCTGAGTTTGAAAACTTCAAAAAAAGAAGTGATAAAGAAAGATTAGGAATGTACAACAGTGTAATGGGAGATGTTGTAATGAAACTATTACCTGTACTAGACAATTTAGAAAAAGCAGTAGCAGCAGAATCAAAAGATGAACAATACAAAAATGGTATTGAAATGGTAGAAAAGCAATTTCAAGATGTACTAAGGGCAAATGGAGTAAAAGAAATAGAATCAATAGGCAAGCCATTTGATCCATCACTTCATGAAGCAGTAAGTCTTGTTGAAGATAGCAATTTAGGAACAAAGACAATCAAAGAAGAATATAGAAAAGGCTACACAATAGGAGACAAAGTATTAAGACATTCATTAGTTGTAGTAGCAAATTAATTTAGTTTTTAATTTTTAAATTTTATATAGAAAGGCAATAATATAATAAATTAATATTATGCCTAATAAGGAGGATTTTTATCATGGGAAAAATTATAGGAATTGATTTAGGAACAACAAATTCATGCGTAGCAGTTATGGAAGGTGGAGAACCAGTTGTTATACCAAATTCAGAAGGAAATAGAACTACACCATCAGTTGTAGCATTTTCAAAAGATGGAGAAAGATTAGTTGGACAAATAGCTAAAAGACAAGCTGTTACAAATCCAGAACATACAATCATGTCAATAAAGAGAAAAATGGGTACAGCAGAAAAAGTATCAATTGATGGAGATAAATTCTCACCACAAGAGATTTCTGCAATGATATTACAAAAATTAAAGGCAGATGCAGAAAGCTATTTAGGAAGCCCTGTAACACAAGCTGTTATAACAGTACCAGCATATTTTAATGACTCACAAAGACAAGCAACAAAAGATGCAGGAAAAATAGCAGGACTAGAAGTACTAAGAATAATAAACGAGCCAACAGCAGCAGCACTTGCTTTTGGAATGGATAAAGAAGATCAAGATCAGAAAATAATGGTATATGATTTAGGTGGTGGAACATTTGATGTTTCAATACTTGAAATCGGTGATGGAGTATTTGAGGTATTATCAACAAACGGAAATACACACTTAGGTGGAGATGATTTTGATAATAAAATAATTGATTATCTAGTATCAGAATTTAAGAAAACAAGTGGAATTGATTTATCATCAGATAAAATGGCAATGCAAAGACTAAAGGAAGCTGCTGAAAAAGCTAAGATAGAATTATCACAAATGCAACAAACACAAATAAACTTACCATTCATTACAGCAGATGCAACAGGACCAAAACACTTAGATATAACATTAACAAGAGCAAAATTTGAAGAATTAATACATGACTTAGTAGAATCAACAAGAATACCAGTAGAGAATGCACTTAAAGATGCCGGATTAACAGCAAATGATGTACACAAAGTATTATTAGTTGGTGGTTCAACAAGAGTTCCATGTGTACAAGAAATGGTTAAAAAGATTACAGGAAAAGAACCTGATAAAGGAATAAACCCAGATGAATGTGTTGCTATTGGTGCAGCTATCCAAGGTGGTGTATTATCAGGAGATGTAAAAGATTTAGTATTACTAGATGTAACACCATTATCACTAGGAATCGAAACTTATGGTGGAGTATTTACAAAATTAATTGAAAGAAACACAACAATACCAACAAAGAAATCACAAGTATTCTCAACAGCAGCAGATGGACAGACAAGCGTTGAAGTTCACGTATTACAAGGTGAAAGAGAAATGGCAGCTGATAACAAAACATTAGGAAGATTCCAATTAACAGGAATAGCACCAGCTCCACGTGGAGTTCCACAAATTGAAGTAACATTTGATATAGATGCAAATGGTATAGTACACGTATCAGCTAAAGATATGGCAACAGGAAATGAACAACAAGTATCAATTACAGCATCAACAAACTTAACAGATGAAGAAATTGACAAAGCTGTTAAAGATGCAGAAGCACATAGTGCAGAAGATAAGAAGAGAAAAGAAGAAATTGAAGCAAGAAATAACGCAGAAAGCTTAGTATATAACTGCCAAAAAACACTTGATGAATTAGGTGATAAAATCAGTGCAGAAGAAAAGAACAAAGCTAAGGCAGAAATAGACAAAGTAAACAAAGCATTAGAAGGAAAAGATGTAGATGAAATAAAGAAAGCAACAGATAGCTTAACACAAGTATTCTATTCAATTTCAGAAAAACTATATGCACAAAATGCTTCAAAAGCAGGAGCAAATGGTCAAAATGAAGCAAATAATTCTTCAACAAATGACAATGGAGCAACAGAAGCAAAAAGCGAAGAAGAAAATAAATAATTACTAATAGTTATAAAAATAAGACAAAAGAATATAAAATATAATAGATTCGCCCAATGGGAATGCCCGTTTACGGGCGAATCTATTAGTGTATATAAATCTTAAATAAAGGCAATTATTAAAAGAAGGAAATAAAAAATGGCAAAAGATTATTATGAAATATTAGGTGTTAGCAAGAATGCAACCGATGATGAAATAAAAAAAGCCTATAGACAGCAAGCAAAAAAATGGCACCCAGATGCCAATCCAGACAACAGAAAAGAAGCGGAAGAGAAGTTCAAAGAAATTGGTGAAGCATATTCTGTATTGTCAGATGCAAATAAAAGAAGAAATTATGATCAATTTGGCTCAGCAGATGGCCCACAATTTGGCGGAGCTGGTGGAAGCGGCTTCGGAGGATTTGGAGGATTCGGCAATGGCAGCTACACATATACAACAAGTGGTTTCGGCTTTGACGATGTTGTGGATGACTTCGTATCATCAATATTTGGAGGAGGAAGACGAGCATCAAGTGCTAGAAATGCAAATGCACCACAAAAAGGTCAAGATCTAAGATGCAGCATTGACATATCGTTTGAAGAATCATTTACAGGAGTTGAAAAAGAATTTAATATAAGCAAAAATGTAAAATGTGACATTTGTGATGGAACTGGAGCAAAAAAAGGAACAAAAGTAGAAACATGCCCAATATGCCATGGAACAGGTCAAGTCAGAAAAAATCAATCAATAGGAGGATTTGCATCATTCCAAACTGTTGGTCCATGTGAAAACTGCAGAGCTACAGGAAAAGTAATAAAAGAGCCATGCGAAACTTGCAAAGGAAAAGGAACAATAAGAAAAACAGTAGCAATCAAAGTAGAAATTCCAGCAGGAGTGGAAGATGGTCAAACTTTAGTATTAAGAGGAAGAGGCGACCCAGGAAAAAATGGTGGAGAAAATGGAGACATTTATGTAGATATACGAGTTAAGAAAAGTAGCATATTTACGCGTAATGGAAACAACGTAGAATGCATAATTCCAATAACAATTACACAAGCAACATTAGGGGCAAAATTGAAGATACCAACAGTAACTGGAGAGGAAATGATGTATGATCTTGATAGCGGAACACAATCAGGCTCTAAATTCACAATAAGAGGAAAAGGATTTAAGAGAATCAACTCAAATAGCTGTGGTGATTTAATATTTACAGTACAAGTACAAACTCCAAAAAGATTAACTAAAGAGCAAAGAGACTTATTCGAACAACTTGCTAAAACAATGAATGAACAACCACCAGTAAAGCGAAGAGGAATTTTCGGATAATATAAATACTTTGAATTAAATTAAATATAATAATATGAGAATATAATTATAAAAAATGAAGAAACACTGAATTTAAGTTAGAATGAACTTGAATTTGGTGTTTATTTATGTATGCTAAAAATCAGAATCTATTTTATATGGTAGATTTAGATGTTGATAGGATATTATAGAATTAACTAGGTTGATAAATTAATTTTTTATGGAGTTAGTATATATAAGAATATTATACGAAAAGATAATACACAATAGAAATGATAAATAGTAAATTTTTTATAAAATATACTATTTAATATTAATAAAAAAAGAATCTGTGAAATGACTGAAAATGCAGTATATAAAAAATTGATGAAAAAAATCAAAAATTGTACCATTGTATTTTTTTAAGCAATATGTTATAAATATATTGTAATCATTTTTTGTTAAATAGATATACTTAATATCTAATAATATTTAATAAAAAATGTGTTAACTTAGTAACAAAAGAATATGAAAGGAGTAGAAAAATGCTAAAGAAGAAAGAAAAGCAACAT
>OGYL01001164.1_pt1 | contig 20677 bp, 30 predicted proteins | sample 1576541 | NCBI WGS metagenome assembly OGYL01 (sample SAMEA3541551, study PRJEB24748) | human gut metagenome | biome: human gut; feature: human-associated habitat; material: faeces | place: China | collected 2012 | reverse complement strand
CCATTACGACCTGGTGACCGTCCCCTCCACCGCGAGCTTCCTCCTGTTCATCGACCGCCTGCGCAAGGCCGTGGGCGGACGGATGAAAGCCCGGCTCTTCATCGTCCCCAACCTCCATGACGGACGGGTGGGCAAACGCTCCGAGCTGGAACTGTGGGAGAACACGGGGAAGACCTTCGCCAACTACGGGCTGGTGACGGACAAGATTCCCAAACGGGCTGACATGGAGCGTTTCAGCACGGTGGCGGAACTGGATATGCAGGCCGGCATCGTCAGTCCGGTGTTCGGGAAGATATACGCCGGCATCTTCGGTGACGGCAACCCCAAAGACATAAACCATCAATGACCATAGCGTAATGAACAAGGAATTACAAATAGACGACCTCACCAGAGGTATCAATGACGACGAACCTGCATTCAAGGGAGAAGGACAAGCGGAGCAAGGCACCACACATTCCGGCGACAAGTGCTGGCAAGATTTCATGGCCTACCTTGAAGCGCCGACGGACGGGAACGGCAAGGCAGACCGTCTGGTATGCAAACTTGACCGCGACCTGGCCGACTCGCTCGATGATTGCGACATCCGTGGCCGCTGCCGTTCCGACCTCGTGAACGCCATCGTCCGCTCGTTCTTCGAGAACCACCTTTTCCGGCTGGCGCAATACCGCCGCGAGAAGAAATCATTGTTCAACAACTATAATCCTGAATCCCATGCGTAGAATCGACTGGACAGAAGCCATGCTCTCCCGGCTTGCCGAGCTTTATCCCGTGGAGACCACCGCACATACTGCCTATATGCTCCAGATAGGCGTGACGGCCGTGAAGGAAAAAGCCCGCGAACTCGGACTGGAGAAGCTGGCCAAGAGCCGGTGGCTGGAACGTGCCGGACATATCAGCCGCCACTTCGACAACCGCTCCTACGCCGAGATGGCCGGCGACCTGGGCGTCAGCCGCACCACAGTCAGCCGCATGGCACGCAAGCTGGGGCTGAGCCGGAGCAAGGCAGAGGGTTACGCGATGTTATCCCGTGTACGCCACGAGATGGTCCGCCGCGAACGGCGCAGGGCAATCTTCGGGCTTGACCCCCTCACACGCCTCAAAGTCATCTCACACCGCGCCAAGGTCAGGATACGCTCCCGGCTGAAAGCCAAGGGCTACATCACCGGCGTACACCGGAACATACTGTACTTCACCGAAGCCACATGCCGGAAAGCCCGGCTGGAAGCCAAAGCCGCCAGATTTGGGCTTGTATTCATGCCTTTTTCTGAAGACAATACACCATTATCCAATGCCATATGACCATGCAGTACGGACAAATCGTTTTCATCCTTTTCGTGGCAATGGCCTGCTATTACGCCTTTCTTATCATTACGGACATCAGGAAAGCGCAGGCGGCACAAAATGCGGAACAGGAGCACCATACGGAAGAAGAGATAGACATATCGGACGAGGCAAGGAGCTTCCGCCCGACCAGGGTCAGCAGGGACGAGGAGAAGAAAGAGGATGCGGCAGATGGAAAGCAGGAAGAAACACCGGCAGGCGCAACTTCCAACTTCCGCCGCCCCGGCTACCGTGAGGCCATCATGACCGACGGCATCCTTGTGGACGACCTCATCCATGAAATCGACAGGCTGGCGGAAACCGGCACCGGCGACCTCGGCCTGGTCATATACACCTGCGAGAACGCAAGGTAAGCAGATACACGTTCCTTTGGCGACCCCTGTTCCTTTGGCGATGAAACAACCATTTAATGATTAAAGAAATGCAGACACTAAAAAGAAAATTCCTACGCGCATTCATCCGTTTCAAACGGTCAGCGTTCGCCCGGAAGGGTACGCTCGCCCTCGTAGCACTTACCCTCGCCGCCGGCGATGTAATGGCAGGCAGCAAGGGAGCGGCAGGCTTCACCAAGGCTACGCAGGAAGTAAGCTCCTACCAGACTCCCGTCTCCAACCTCATGAAGGCCATCGAGGCCGGGATCATCACCCTGACCACGAAGGGGCGGCTGGTAGAACTTGAAGCGGAGGCCTCCCGGCTCCGGGACGCCATCACCCTGGAGGAAGCTGCTCAGACGCACATCGAGCGGGACTTCATGGTTTACTGGTTTGAAAAGTTCCGGGGCGGGGATCTGGAGGACGCTGCTTTCCGGCGGCGGGTCATTGATTCCTTTGTGAATGCGGTCTATCTCTGGGACGATAGGCTCCGGGTGGCGTTCAACTATTCCGGTAAGGGGTCGGCGGTCGACATGGAGCTTGTCATGGACGCCGAGGCCCTTGCGGGGCCGGAGGGGCGGTTCGTATTAGCTCCCCCGGCCTCCACCAAAGCAGAGCCAGACGAACCGAGAGGTCGCCTGGCTCTGCTCCTATCTCTGCAATCTATATGGTCGGCGGAGTCTTCGTTTTGGTCTGTCCGCTCGACGCGGAAGAATAAAAAAAAGAGGCTACTGCACAGGATTGTTCCTGCGCGGTAGCCTCTTTGTGCTTTTTCATAGCCATAACGGATTTCGTTATAATCTACCAAAATCCAGCGAGATTCTAAAATCGTTGTTAGAATCTACCGTAAAGGAGCATGGCTATGATTAGGATTTTACTGTCCACCCGGCTTGGCGAGCGGAGGTGGTCACAAGCTGACCTTGCAAGGGCAACAGGCATTCGACCTTCGACGATCAATGACCTGTACCATGAGATCGCAGAAAGGGTAAATCTGGAGCATCTGGATCTTATTTGTGAGGCGCTGGGGTGCGAGCTGTCAGACCTGATGATCCGAGAGGAAAACAAGGAAACCAGAGTCAAGACGCGCACCGGCGCGGATATACATAGCAAGCGTTAAGCCTGCTCCGAGGCCTCGGGCGTTTATTCGCCCGGGGCCTTTTCTTTTTCCTCAACGCAAACGCTGTTGATTGACGTGCGCTACGAGCGCACCACTGACATTGAAATCCTTGCCGATAGATGGATTAAGGGTTACTACGGCGAAAACGCGCAGGACATCATCAAACAGTTCTGAGAAAGGAGAGATTTCTATGAACGAGAACGAAGCCAAGACACTGATCGAGCGTTTTGCAGAGAAGCAGCAGGGCGGGCATTTTGCCTGCCCCCGCTGCGGGAAGATGACGATGGATGCGGAGAGCGTCACCCGCAACGCACTGAGCCGCAGGGCAACGGTCCATATCTGCGATGCCTGCGGCACGGTGGAGGCGCTGGAAGACATGACGGGGGATCGGCGGCCGCTGACCGCATGGGCTATCGTCTCCGCGCCGGGAAACTGGCGCATGGAGGAGGGAGGCAATGAGTGTGAAGCGTGACGACGAGCTGATGTTCTACACAGAATGCTGGCGTGAGCTGCGAAGCTTTCTATCAGAGGTCGTGCGGGACAACACGGGCGAATATCCCTTCGCGCAGGATGTCTTGAATTTGATGCGCAGTATCGAACGGAAATATGAGAGGTGCTAATATGAGCAAAGATTGGACATCGGAAGATGTGCCGAAGCTGACTTGCCCGGTTTGCGGGAAAGAGTTTCATCGGGAGGACATGCACTTCACTCGGGATTGCCACGGCATCACTTTCCGGCTGGTGTGTTTCGATTGCTATGATAAAGTCATGGGTAAAGGCTATGACGGTGCGTATTATACCGAAGCAGACGAATGTATCGAGGAGGACTATTGAGCATGAGTAAATCTTGGACGCCCGAGGAGTTGGCCGCTGCCAGTGCCGCGATGAAAGCGGAGGGCCACATGAGCTACGAGGAGTTCTGCGCCGCGCCAGTGTTGCGGCTGGAACACAGAGGCCGCGACAGCTGGGGTCGCCCCGTCTACGAGTGCGACGGTCGGCTCTATGTCGATGTCGACCCGCGCCGGAGCAGGCCGGCAGACATCTGCACGAAGCAGGGCAACGCCTTTGACGGCGAGTCCTGCGACCCTGTGCCGGAGGGAACGATCATTGAGTTTGTTCCAGCACGGGACACATGGCCGTTTTGAGGAGGTGCGACAATGGCCAAATATATTGACTGCGACGCATTTAAGGCAAAATATCTATGCTGCGGCTATTTGCCTGAAATGTCGGAGGAAGATTTCGACCGATTCCCTACCGCTGATGTCGCGCCTGTGGTACGATGCGAAAGTTGCTGCTATGCAACATGGGCGGCATGGGCGAACAAATACTCTTGCGGTCAAGTTCACGGATTGTTGGTCTTTGGAGATCATTTCTGTGCATTCGGCAAACGGGAGAGGACGGAGGGCGAATAAAAAGCCCCTCTCGCCGCCGTAGGCGAGTTGCAACACGCCCTTTGCATCGTGGGAGGGTAGACGCACGCCCAAGCCGTGAAAAGCGCCACAGCGCCCCGTAAACGCGAAAGCGCCGGAAAATAGAAAAAGCCCCCTCGACAGGACGGTAAAATCCTGCGAGGGGGCTTTCATTGTGTGGGCGGTATTCAGATGGCGGGGCTGTCGATGCTGCCGTCGTCCTCCGTGTCGGTCCGGAAGTTGTTTGCCTTGGCTGCCTCAAAGGTGATTCCTCCGCGCTTGTGGTCGGACTTCGCAAGCGAGAGGTAGCCGTTTGCTCCGGCGATGATGATCGCCTCACCAACGCCGGTGGCGGCGGTAAGCCATGCAGCGGCGGCGGTGTAGCCGCTTTTGATGCACAGATACATGAGGAACAGGCATTCCTGAACGATCAGCAGACCGGCCAGCATCGCCAGCAGGCACACCACCTTGCTCCATTCGACCTTGCGCTTCTTCGCGGCTCTGCGCTTGCGCCTTGCCATCAGCTCAGCCTAAACTTCTGGGCGAAGCGGTAGAGGACGGTCACCAGCTGTTCGCGGGTCATCATGTCCTCCCACATTCCATTGAACTCATCGGAGTTGCCGCCGCGAATGATGCCGTTATCCACGGCCCATTTGCGCGCTTCCTCCGAGTAGGCGGAAGCATCGTTGTCCTGAAGCTCCTTGCGCATCTCACGCCAAAGCTCCTTGAATTTGTTGATATCCATATCGTCATCCTCCTCGTCCATGCCTGCGGAAAGCTGGGCCGTCACCTTTTCGGCGAGGTCGCCCATGCGGGCGTACATCCAGTTCCCGGGGCAGCTTTTGTTGGCAAACCAGCGGTGTACGGTCAGCACCATCTCGTCCGGTGCAGGGGGGGAGGCAAGCGTCTTGTCCTTATCCTCCAGCCAGAGCAGCTTGGTCTTGCCGTTGCGTTTGCAGATGTCGACGCAAAGCGTAATGAGGGACTGATAGACCACATTGCGGAATGCGTACGGCTCTGCGCCATCGGACGCACATTCGATAGTCACCGCCCGCTGGTCGTTTGCATTGCTGGAGGAACACCAGGATCGGTTTTTCTCCTCGACATACATACCGACGCGGCCGTCTGCGCCGATTCCGTAATTGCAGCTCGCCTCTCTGGAGGCAGGGAGGAAGATATCTCCCAACCGCTCCACGCTGCACTGGCCCACTACGCAGTGTGGCGTGATGCGGTCGATCTTACGGGTCCTCTGCCCGGAGTGATTCGGGCTGAGCTTTGTGTAGCTGACAAGAGGGCTATTGCTCATAGGTCATTCCTCCTCGGGGGCGGTATGGTCTTCCTTGCCCTCACCGGAAGGCAGCGCAGTAGGCGCCGCGTCCGCCCCGGTTGTCGCGGTAGAGAGCATATCTTTCAGCTTTTTCAGTACATCAACGGCATAGGCGGTAAAGGCTGCCAGCATAGCCAGCGATACCGCTGTCATCAGGTTTACGGTCTGCCCATCGACCTCCACTACCATCAGATCGGGGTTGAGGTACCCGGCGAAGTAGACCGCGACCAGCGCCGCTGCCACAACTGCACTCTTGATGCAGCCGTTGCGGAACTTCGTCTGATCCCATTCACCATCAATGATGGCATTGATGGAACCGAGGGCAATGTTCGCGGCGATCAGCAGCACAAGCCCTGCGGCCAGGCGGATGATCGTCATATCCAGCATGTTCATTGTGCGTCCTCCTTACTGCAAAAAGTCGTTGCTGTCCAAGCACCGGCGATATATCGTCTTGATCCGGTCACTGGTCAGCTCTGTTACATTGTTTTCAAACTCCGGGTGATCCTCGCAGTATCGTTCGTAGGCGGCGATGTCCCGGAGCGTTTGGTCGAAATGATCTTTGGTGTGGCGCTCGCCGTGGAGACATTCATCGCCGAAGCGTAGAATGCGCGCCCGGCAGTTGACGGCCTTTTCCTCGGCCATGCCAGACCGAACGCACTGCAGCTCGCTTTCGAGCTTTCCGACCTTCTCCAAGACCTCGCTGTTGATAGCGCGCCCGAAAGCCTTTGCTATTGCAGACCACGGATTGATTTTGATGGGGGCGAGCTGGAGCAGCGTCAGCAGCACAAACAGCGCACTTCCCCCACCAAACAAAATCTCCTTGAGCGTCATCTCTCAATCCTCCTCTGCGCGTGATAAGAAGGGCAGCCCCCGCAAAGGAGCTGCCCTCCGTATCAATGCCGTGGTCAGACGGTGACTTCGAGATCTGCCAGGATCTCCTCGACCTGCTTCCGAATCAGGCTCGGAACCTGGTCGATGGTCTTCTTGCCCTTGACGATCAGGGTCGCGTAGACAACTGCCATAACTGCTACCTCCTTTCCCATCAGAATGTATAAAAGAAGGAGCCGAAGGCTTTTCATAAGCCCTCAGCTCCATTCTTGCTATTTTCGAGGATTTCCCGGACGGCTGCTTGCAGCGGGTCGGGAACTTCCTCAATCGTCTTTTTCCCTTTGCGGATCAGGTCTGCGTAGACCTTCACCATGTAATTGCTCGCCATCGGTTACTCGCCTCCTGTTGTAGATGTCACGGCGACGATCTGTTCGTAGACATCGCATAGCGCCATCTGCGTATCGGTGACCTGCCCCTCAAGGCTCGTCACCTTTTCCGTCAATGCCGCCTTGTCGGTCTCCAGGTCGGCTACCTGCTGCTGCAGGGAGGGGATCGTCTTACCCTCCGCCTCATGCAGCTTGGCTTGCGCCAGATAACCGGCATAGTTGCCGAGGATGTCTTCACTCAGGCCGTCGTACATATTCAGCTCCAGGTGATATTCGTCGTACACCCACCCGCTGATGGTCAGCTCGTCACGCTTTTCCTCAAACGGCTCGGCGTTCTCATAGAAGCGTACCAGGGCTACCCCCGGCTTATTAGGCTGCTCCTCCAGCGAGAATGCGTTGCTGGGCGCGTTGTCGCCTCTTACTCTCATTTCGCACGACCTCCTTCAGATGTTTTACTCCAATCGGGTCAATGTACTTCACCCGAATTGTATGACTATTGCAGTGTTTCAGTTGCCCGGCGCGGCTTAGCAGCCCGGAGGCCTGGGCGAACATGATAGGCTTCCCGGCGTCAAGCCGTTTCTTGACGCGGCGGCATTGCCGGGTGAAGCGCAGGAAATTCCGCTTGCGCAGAATGACATGAGTGCGGGAAAAGCGGTAGCCGACCGCGCTCACCATGCGCTTTGCCGTAGGATAGATCTGCCAGTTCGCTTTCATGGACAGGCCGAGCCGCTGCTGCATGAACGCGGCGATCAGCTTCCGCGCCTTGTGCAGCTGCTTCTTATTCGGCCCGAGCAGGGTGATGTTGTCCATGTAGCGGGTCATATACTTCACGCCCGGCAGCGTCATGATGTACTGGTCCAGAGACTCCAGGTAGAAGTTTGCCAGCCATTGGCAGATGTAATACCCGATAGCCAGCCCGCCGCCGCAGGATTCGATGATGGAATAGACCGTCCGCAGAAAGCGCTTGTCCTTGATCTTCCGCGCAAGAGCCCAGATCAGGCGCTTGCCGGAGATGCTGGGGTAATACTGCGCGACGTCAAGCTCCGCGGCGTACTTCGTTCCCTTCGGGTCGTTGCGAAGCGCGCCGCGGATTTTCTTGTAGATATGCTTCCCGCCGCGTCCCGGAATGGACGCACAGGACCACGGGTGCATACCGCGCATAAGCACCGGCTTCATAGCCGTCACAAGCATCCATTGGATCACGCCGTCCGGCCAGAATGGGACCATCTTGATCTTACGGTGTTTCTCGCTGCTCTCATCATAGATCTCGCGGATCTTCGGCTCGGACGGTACAAAGCTCTCGGTTGCGACCAGCTCATAGGTCTTTTCGACATACCCGTCCAGGTCCGCCAACACAGGGGCGATGTCTTTACGACTCCGGCGCCCCTTTGCCGCCTCCTGAATGACAGCGCGAATGAAGTCCCGGTCAACCATCTTGTCGTAGAGATAGCCGACTCGTTTCGGCATAGGATTTTCCCTCCGTCCTTGTTTGCCTGCGAGGTTATTCGAGCCGAAGCCTACTAAACCCCGTCCTATGCGGCAATATTTTCACCAAGCGGTGAGGGAAAGCCTGCGCCAGTCAAAAGAAAAACAAGTAGTCGCGCGCCGACGTTCGAGTTCGTGTTCGACGAGGTGTTGTTCGCGTTGAAGTAGAAAAGGCCGGCATTGCCGCCGTTGTTCCAGTTGCCACCCACAAAGAGGACACGCCAGCCAGAGTTGTAGTTAGCGTAGAAATCAAGCCCTCGGCGCATGGCGCAGACAGTCCCGGAGATAATTATACCTCCGGCCTGCCACGCATACGGAAAAACGGGAGAAAATAACAGAATACGTTATTTTCAAAAATCGTGTCGACGGGGCTTCGCCCCGTACCCCATTCAGCTTTTGGGCTTGCGCTTATGCCGCCAGCTGGTGCAGGCGGGAAAGCTCCGGGGGCTGCGGCCCCCGGTCCCCCATTAGGGGTGGAAAAGGAGTCGCGCGCCGACGCTCGAGTTCGTGCTCGACGAGGTGTAGTTCGCGCTGAAGTAGAAAAGGCCGGCAGCGCCGCCGTAGCTCCAGTTGCCACCCACAAAGAGGACACGCCAGCCAGAGAAGTAGTAGGCGTAGTCCGGAATATAGGTCGTTTCGCTGCCGCCGACCGCCGTGGGATAGAACGCCCAGGGCATGGCAGCCGCTACGCCGATGGCCGTGATGTACCCATCGCTCTGTATCTTGGAGCCAATGTTCGTGTAATTGTTTGCGGTGTCATCTGCATAGCTCGCAGGGTTCAGGCAGACATATACCGTTCCGTCGGAGAAGTTGATCCCGTCGATAAACTCGAAGACATTGCCGTAGGGATTCTCGATGTGCCGGTACTGGACGGCGGTCTTTCCGTTCGTCCCAGCTGCGCGTCCGGTGTGGTAGATCATGCTGTCTGTGCCGCCGGAAGAAATGGCAGAGTTGTTGCTGTCCACATAGCCGCGCCCGATTTTGCTCTGGCTGTCCCAGTCCGAGAACTCCACCAAATAGAGCAGCCAAACGGCGCACCAGGACGCGAAGTCATACTCGCTCCACTTACTACCCTTTCCTCTGGCACCGGAACGAGCCGATGCGCGGGTCAGGTTGACCAGCGGCGCAGCGCCGGTCTTGGAATAATGGCCGGAGATCGTGTTGTAGCGGCCTATATACTTGCCGGAGCCGGGGTGCTTGGTGAATCCGCTCTTGGCCTTATCCGCGATGTAGAAGTACCGTTTCTTGTTGGCGGCATCGTCGATAATACGGAAGTAATACTCGGGGATGAAGACAACGGTATCGTAGCTGCTTCGAGAGAAGCCGCTCTGCCCCTTCTTGTAGCTTACGGCATTGTTGATGATGTTGTACTCGTCCATGCCGCTCCACGGGAGATAGTTGTCGAAGGGAGAGCTGCCGGCGCCGGTACCGACCGCAGGCGCGGGATTCGTGGTGATGTCGACATTGACCAGTCCGTTCGGATCGGTGGCCTTCTTCAGCCGCGTCAGCGCCGTCGACTGCGCATTGTAATTCCAGCAAACGCCGAAGACCTTGACATAGGACAGCTCCAGCGTATAGCCGGTGTAGGAGCTGCAAGCTACGCTGCCGGTGGCCGTCTCGCCGTTCTTGGTGGCGGTGACGCTCCACGTGCCGGTGTTCGGCAGGTAGAACTTTGCCGTTCCGTTGCTGGTGGCCGTGAGCGTGGTGGAACCGTTGACCGCCTTGACCGTAGAGCCGCTGTCGATGGTGACGGTGAGGGTGCAGAACTTCACCGTTGCGGTGTAACTGCCGCCGGAGGTCGACACCGACGCAGACGCCGTGGACGAGGATACCCCGCTCTTGGTGGCCGTCACGGAATAGGTGCCGGCATAGTTGACGGTCAGCGCACACTTGCCGTTGCTGCCGCAGGTGCCGGTATACTGCTTCGTGCCAAGCGTGGCGGTCACGACTGCGCCGGATTCCGCCGTTACGGTCAGCGTAGCCGCGAAGTAACTCAGCGTCACCGCGTACTGCTTGACCTGATCCACGACCACAGTCTCGGTGGCGGTGGTCTGCCCGTTCAGCGTGGCATACAGCGACCATGTGCCGTAGCCGGGAAGATCAAAAACGCATTTACCGCCGACGCTGGTGCCGGTCAGCGTAGTCTCGCCGTTCGTACAGGTGATAGCCGATCCGGTGGCAACAGAGACCTCCAGCTGTGGAGCCACGCCGCCGCCCTTGGGCTTTTCCCATGTATATACGCCGGTCTGATCGTTGGCTGCCGTGCAGTAGAAGGTCTGCATGGTGTCAGTGTTCAGATACGACTGGCCGACCGAGCCCTTCGTGCTGGAGGTCGGATCGGTCTTGCCGGTGAGTGGCTTACTTCCGTCCAGCCCCTTGGAGAGCGTGTCGAGGTCGCTGGAAACGCCATCAAGGAAGGTGTCGAGCGATTCACCGTTATAGGTCAGATCGGCCGCGTCGCTGGCGCCGGACAGCTTCCACTGATACTTGCCGCTGCTGTCCTTGCCGCTGCAGACGTATTCCTTGCCCGTAGCGCTGTCATAGTAGTGCTGCCCTGCGGTACCCTCGGTCGTGCCTGTCGGCGCTCCTGAGCCTGTTGCAAGTGGATAACCGTAGTCCTTTCCGGCGACTGCCGCAGAGACATTCCCGTTCCCGTCGCCCAGCAGCAGACCCTTGACCATGATCTTGTCCTGTTTGGTCTTTACCGCCTCAGCGATGGCGGCGGACATATCGCCCTGTGTGACGCAGGCGCTGGTGTCGACCGTCACCGTCCATGTGCCGGTATTCGAGCAGGAGATCAGCGCGTAAAAGGTGTAGACGAAATCCGGCGATTCTGTCTTGCTGGGAATGGGAACGCCCTGTTCCAGCTGGAACAAGGCGATCATGGCGGACGCTCCTCCGTCCACGCTGGCAGATACGCGGAACTGATTCAGCGTATAGGCCGTATTCGGCGCAGCGATGCGGAGCTTCAGGCGAATGCCGGAAGATACCATCTCGCCGCCCAGCAGGCTTGCAGTCTGCTTTTCGTTGACGAGGGCGGTCTGTGCCATCATTGCCGCCGCCGCGACGGTGCCCTGCCCCGCAGCCGCGCTGTCGAAGTTCAGGGTCTTTTCATTCACCCACTCATTGAGCAGGCTGTTGCCGGCGTTGGTGATGACGCCGTTCCATGTTGCCATAGTAAAACACCTCCGTGTCAGTATCGAATGGCGGCCGCGCTGTCGACCAGCTCGCAGCCGATGCAGGCCGCGCCGAAATACTCTGTTGCCAGTCCTCCGGCGTCGTAGTATTCTACCTCGTCCAGCACCGAGCGCAGATTCTTGTAAAAGGCAACGCGGTCGATCACGCGCTGATGTCTGACGGGGTCGACATCCTCATAGGTGGCGTCGATCAGCAGCTTGAAGTGGTACGGCTTGCCGCCGTATTCCCACCATTCGCTGACCTGCGTATCGGGGTAGATGGCGGAGATTGCCAGCACGACCGCCGCCTTGGTGCCGAGCCTGCGGTGAACATTCCATGAGTCTTTCAGCGTCCGGCGCTTTTCCTCCAGGGTGTAGTTGGCGTCCCACCAGTCAACCTTGAAGTCGTTCGCCAGAATGTCCAGCAGCTCGTTCGGGAGCCGGTCGATCTGTGAGTAGATCGACACGCGCTCGATCTCGCCTACGCGGGCAGCCAGCACCTCGGCAACGGCAGAGGCAAGCGCTGCCATATTGTCGTCATTGGCAAGGACTGCCGGCAAGGAGGCCAGCAGGTTTTCCTTCGTGATGCCGTGCGCCTTATTCATCCTCATAGCCCCCATTCGTGGCCGTGATGGTCCCGACCGACGCAACCTGCGGCGTCGTGTCGTCGGATCCATCCCGCAGCGTGGTAAAGACCGGGCTGGTCAGCGCCACGCGCTTGATGCCGGTCTGCATGAGCTTTCCGATCAGCACGGAGGGGTTGATGTCGCGCCCCAGCTTCCCGCACTGCCACGCGACGAACTCAGCCACGGCCTTGTCGACCGCAGCCTTGATCTCTGTGGAGCTGAGGGAGCTGTCCTTCGGCACATAGTAGGTGAAAGTGATATTGTAGCTCACCTTCTGCGGGTCCTTGACAGAGACCTTGTCCGTCAGCGGCCGCACCGTGTCATCGTTGCAGGCGGCGAGGACAGCATTCTTGATCTCCGTGGTAGCGATGGTGCCGTCGTCCATGAGGACATAGAGGTCCACAGCTCCGTCACTGGGGCTGTTCGCCACCACGTCGGCGATCTTGGTGCTGACCTGCTTGGCAAAGTAGATATACCCGCCCTTGGCCCCGGCGCAGCTGTAAGCGTCCTGACTGGCGCGCATCAGCTCGTAGAACTCGTCGTCAGTGGCCTGGTCTGCGCCGTCATCGCTGGCGGTGAGGTTTTCGCAGCGCTCACAGTAGTCGAACAGGTCAACGAAGGTGTTGATCTGTCCCGCTGCGTAGCCGTTGCCGACCGCACCAACAGTCTGGCAGCGGATCTGCACATCGGCATAGGTCTCGCCGATGGACACATAGGCATCTGCGACCGTCTCCCATGTCAGCGTACCGCTGGCGTCAGTGACGCGCGTACCGGCAGGAATGAGGATCGCCGTGGTCTGTGCCTCGGAGATATGGAAGCGCTCGGTGCAGACCGCAGCCTGCGCCGCCGGGCGCTGCGTGACATAGAACAGCTCGGCCAGCGCGTCCAGGTTTTCCCCTTCCGCGCGGCTTGGGATATTCTGATTGCCTGTGTAATTGTTCAGCCCGCGCTCCTGGATCACCACGGCGGCCACGAACTGGATAAACAGTTTTTCGGGGCTGGCGGGCTTCACGCTGACGCCGGTGATTTTTTCGTAAATGGAGATCAGCAGCGATTCCACCGCTTCGGTGTCGATAGAAACAAACTGATATCCCGTATTTCTCTCACTCATTGATGATGTTCACCTCCACGGTAGGGATCAGCCTGCCCGGGGCGTTTCTGTCGGCCGCAAAGGTCACATTCACCACCTCGGCGCGGGGCTCATATTCTTCCACTGCCTCTTTGACCTCGGAATACATCATAGGCATAGCTACCGGCAGAGGCTTATCCACGAACTTCTGAGGAAGACCGAAGCCGCGATACAACGGACAGGTCCCCTGCCGCGTGGAAAGGATAATGGCGATATTCTGCAAGACAGATCGGACGGTGTCAGTCTCGTTGAGCTGCACCGCGCCGATATCAGATGCGGTCACCTTGTAGCTCATGGCAGCTTTACCCCCTTAGATACTCTTGCAGGCTGACGGACACGGTGGCGCTGGTGACGTTGCCGCGTCCGTCATAGGTTTTCATCTTCATCTTGTGATCAAGCACGGACCAGCGATATTTCCCGTAGCCCTTGTTGCCGATCACCAGCGGGACGGCAATGCCGCCGCGCTCATAGTTCCACAGCTTCACGACCTCGGCGATAGGATCAACACCGAGGTAAGCGGAGAGAACGATGTCGAAGGTCATCTTGTCGGGGTCAAGGCCGGTGAACTCCGTAAGGGCGTGTGTGCCGTGCCGCTGATGGGTCGCGTACCGGGCAGACCCAGACCAGGTGACATTATTGATCGTTTCGATCGTGCGGTCAGACACCGTAAAAACGATGTCGCCCAGACAGCCGACCATTCCCATGCTCAAAAACCTCCTAACACAAAACCGTCCCCGTTGAATACCGGAAGGTATAGGCAGAGGACGCGGTCATTCACCTTCGGCATCCAGTAGGTCAGATGCGAGCCGGGCAGGTGGTCGTGGTCGGGGAATTCGCTGGCTGTGCCGCCGCCGGTGAAGGTGTCCGTGATCTCATGCGTGTGCTTTGCGTCCGGCTTTATGTAGAAATTCGCTCCGTAGTGCTGGAGCACATAGAGCCAGTCTGAAATGATGCCTGTGTCCTTAAATTTGACACGAGCCCTGCGCTTTGCGCTGTCGACGGCCGTTACCGTGCCGGTCTGAACGAGCCTCGAAAGGATATTCTGCAGTTCGTCCATCAATATCCCTCCAATGTCTTGCGCAGCTTGACCTGCGTGGTATAGCCGGACGATCCGACCGAGTGCGCGGCCTGCTCCACAATGTATTTCCCGTCCCACGCACCCCAGCCGGTGAGCTTGGCTGTGACGCCGGCCACGACATCCGGATTGCCGGGCAGCGTAAAGGTCGCGGTCTTTGCGTACTTGTTGTGCAGCCGGAGATATTTTTCGGCCTTGGTCTTGGCCTCGGCCACGCTTGCCACCTTCGCGGTGATCTCCAGCTGCTGGTTGTTCTTGGCCTTGTCGTTGTAGTCCTCGACCTTAACGGTGGCCTCGATGCACTTTCCTGTGCCGGGGTCCGTGTAGCTGACGCGGCAGGAAGCGTACTGTGTTCCGGCCGTTCCCGCGTTCAGCTTGTGCTTGGTGTAGCTGCCGCTGCCGCGGACGATGGTCAGCACGGGGGATTTCTTCTCGTAATCCTCCTGGTCGAAAAGTACGATCAGGTTATTGGTGGCTTTCAAAGAGATGCCCGCCTCGTGGCACAGCTTGGAGAGAAAGGCGATGTCGCTCTGCTTGTACTGCTCCACGCGGCCATAGGACGGGTCGCTGTTGGCGAGGAACATACAGGTCATTCCGTTGGCAGCGGCCATCTCGTTTGCGATGCCGGAAAGCGTGTAGGCCTCCCATGCCTTGGATTTCTCCGTCTGACGGATCTGTGCGCTGTACGGAAGAGCCGTCGCTTTGATGGTGATGGTGTTCGGCGGGCCGGAGGCGTCAACGCTGTCCAGCTCAAACTGTCCGCAGTCCAGCACCTTATCCCTACCGCCGCCCGTCCAGTTCTCCCGAACGAACACGGCGCTGATCTTGAAGCCGGCGCCGGAAGCAGAGGCAGGAGCGGCGGCAGAAGCATCGCCGCCCCCGCCGCCGGATTCCTTGATGTACGATGCGCTGACATAGGCGGTTTTGCCGTTATAGCTGACCTTCGCCCAGCCGTTTTCGATGCCCTCGACCTGCAGCTCCGCGCCGCAGACCAGAGCACCGTATTTACCGTAGCTGGTGCTGGGGCCAGAGCGGACATTCAAGCCGCTTTTGGCGGTGACCTTGTAGGACTTTGCCGCACCATCGGTCTTGGCCTTGGAGGACGCGGACAGGCTCCCTGCGGAGGCTGCTGCGTCGATGGCATCGGCCAGCCACTTTTTGAGCCATATATCATCGCGGTCCTGAAGCTTCAGCTGCAGATCGTCAGTGCCGTCCGCCTCCTTGTCGGTGTAGGTGGCCGACAGGAAATAGGGGCGCATACTGCCGGTGATGTCCGCGCCCTGGAAAAATATCTGCGCCGTGACGCGGCGCGCCTGATTCGGGCTGCTCATCCGACCACCTGCTTCCACGGGGGCAGGGCATCGCCGACATCCTCAGCAGGGTCGGGCAGCTTCAGCACGATCCCGGCCGGAAAGGTGTAGTACCCGAGATACTGCGGATTGAGATTCATCAGCCGGTCGGTGTACGCTTCGCTCCCCAGCTGGGAGAAGGCGATGCTGTCCCACATATCGCCCTGAATGGTGGTGTAGGTCTTACTCATTTGTAGGCCCTCCTTGCGGTGTCGATGCCGGCCTCCTCCATGACTTCAAGGACGCGCTCGGCGAACTCGTCCCCGTACTCACGCAGAGCTTCCACCGTCTCGGGCGATGCGTTGCCGTTGATCTGAAACACGATCTGCAGCTCCACCGATCCGGCGCCGGAGCCTGCGCCCGGCTCTGCCGAAAGCGCGCCGTCGCCATGGATGGCGTGCAGTGCCTCCAGTAGCTGCGGGGCGAAGGTGATGGCCTGGATTTCCATGCTCTCGCGCATAGCGGCGGTCTCCTCGGCGGTCATGACCTGCTCGCCGCCGTTGAAGTAGACCAGCTCCGGGCCGTTTTCGCCGACGAGGGCAAAGCCGGGTGCGGCGGACTGCGTACCAACTGCGTAGCCGGGAATGCTGCCGGCCGTTCCGGTACCGGACGCGGACAGTGCGGCTCTGGCTGCGGCGGCGACGCGGTTGTAGGCAGCGGTCACCTGTGGCAGCATACCGACAGCTCCGTCGATAAAGCCCTGAATGGTGGCCTGCGCGCTTGCCTTGGCCTCGTCGCCAAGGTCCATCGCTTCAATGTCCTCAGCAAGCGCCGTCTGCAGCTCGTCCATGGTGGCCGTGAAGTCAGTCTTGAGGTCGGCTACGCTCCCCGCTGCGTTCTGCTGCTCCTGCTGCAGAGTCTTCCAGTTGGCTACCATCGTGGCCAGCTGCTCGTCGGTGGCGCCTGCCATGCCGGCGATCGCGTTCACGCTGTCGGAGCTGCCGTCAGCAAAGGAGGCGATCATGTCGCTCAGCCCCTCGATGTCGGCGCTGCGGTCAGTCAGGGATTGCAGGTTGGCGTTGTAGTCCTGCCAGTAGGTAATCTGGCTCTCCAGTGCGGAATTGATGCTTCCTGCGCTGGTTGCAACGACCTTTGCGGCCTCGTCCCAAAGCTGATACTGTCCGGATATGCTTTCGTATGCCGCGCTGTACGCCTCGTTGTAGGACTCCACAAGGGCGTTGATCTTCTCCTGAACACCGGAGATGGCGGCCTGGAACTCGCCAGCCTGTGCAGCAGCCTCCTCGGACGCGCCGGTGCCTTCGTTCATGGAGGCGGTCAGATTCTTGACCGCCTCTTCCGCGAGGGCGATCTCCGCCTCAGCCTCGGAAACGGCGTCTGCGTCCTCCTCCATCGCCTTGTTGTAATTCTTGATGGACTTCTCAGCCGCCCATATCTCGTTGTTGGTGTCGTAGATGGAGTTTTGCAGGTCGTAGTATTCCTGCGAGAGAAAAGCGGTCGCATCGGTGTAATAGCCGTACTGGTCGTAATAGGCATCCGCCTGCTTCTGCGCGTCTGCCCATAGCGCATCCATCTGCGCGTAGGTATCAGACAGCTTCTGCTGGGCGGCCTCCAAGCTGTACTGCGCCTTGGTGAGCCCGATGCTGTTTTCTTCTGCCTCGATCAGCACAGCGGAATACTGGGAGTACAGCTCGGTGAGCTGATCCTGATAGGCCTGCTGCATGGCATTCTGCTTCCACGCCTCGGTGTTGGCGCGGAGCGCTTCGGTGCCACCATTGATGGTGTCGGTTTCGAGGTCGATATAATCGGCCAGCTCCGGTACCACCTGGCAGAGCAGAGCCAGGGTGTTGTGGTACTGCCTGTGCTGCTCGTCGGTATTGAGCCCCGCCGCCTCCAGCTCCTCCAGCTTGCCGATGTAGGTGTCTGCGACGCCTGCAGCGGCCATGGTGGAGGTAACAGTATCGTCATAGGTGGCCTTGGCCTCGTCCATCGCCTCCCGCATTCCTCGGGCGGCTTCGGTCAGCTCCTTCACACTGGGTACGGCGTCATTCGCCGCAGCGGTGGCCAGAGCAACTATGCCGGCCGTGATTGCGGCCACGGCAGCGGTAACGCCCATGATGACATTGACGCCAGGGATCGCCGCAGTGAGAATTGCACTGGCGGCTGCGGCTATCTTTGCAGCGACCGCATAGGCAGCCAGCGCGGCGACGACCGCGCCGATCACGCCTGCAAAGGCGGTGATGGCATTGACCAACGCCGGGTTCTTCTGAATGAATGCCGTAATGCTGTTGAGGACCTTCGTGCCGACGCCGTAAGCCTCGCTGAGCGCGGGAGTATAGGCGTCGCCGATGGCTACCTTGAGGTTGTTGTAGGCGTTCTGCATCATGGTCAACCGGCTCTGCGCGGTGGCGTAGCGCTTGTTGGCCTCGTTGGTGAGGGCGGTATTCTGCTGCCAGGCGGTATTTGCAGTGTTCACCGCGCCGGTCATCTGGTCTGCGGCAAGACCCAGAGCTTTGAGCATATTGCTCTGCCGGATGCCGGTCAGACCCAGGTCTTCCAGTACGAGGACGGTACTCTCGCCCTGCTCGTCCAGCTTGCCGAGCCCGCCGATGAAGGAAGTCAGGGCGCTCATGGCGTCGTTCTTCCACGCAGAAGAAAATTCTTCGGAAGACATACCCGCGATACGGGCGAACTCCGCGAGGTCGTCTCCGCCCTTTGCAACGGCCTTTTCAATAGCGTTGAGCGTCTGGGTCATGGCGGTACCGCCCGCCTCGGCTTCGATGCCGACAGAGGACATCGCCGCCGCCAGAGCCATGATCTCCGGCTCGGTCAGTCCGGCCAGCTTACCCGCCGACGCCAGGCGCGTACCCATCGCCACGATCTCGGATTCCGTCGTGGCGAAGTTGTTGCCAAGGTCAACGATGACAGAGCCGAGCCGTCCGTAATTGTCCGTTGCCATGCCGGTAATGTTGGCGAAGCGCGCAAGGGAGGTTGCTGCCTCGTCAGCTGTCATGTTGGTGGCAGTGCCGAGCATGGTCATGATCTCGGTGAAGTCCAGCAGGGCGTCCTTTTGGATGCCGAGCTGTCCCGCGGCTTCGGTTACCGCCGCGATCTCCTCTGTGGTGGCGGGGATCTCCGTGGACAGCGCCTTGATGGAATCCGACATTGCCGCCAGTTCCTCGTCTGTGAGGTCTGTGGTCTTGGCGACGCCGGTAATGGCGCTCTCAAAGTCCATCGACGCCTGCGCGCAGCTGGCGAAGTATTCGTAGATCTCTTTCAGGGCGACGGCGATGCCTGCGGCCACGATGGCCTCGTGTACCTGATTAAAGGCCTGCCCCGCCTTGTCGCCGAAGGTCATAGCTTTATCGGCGGCCTCGCCCTGCTTCTTTTTCAGCGTGTCGATCTTGCCGGCAAGCTGCTCGGAGCTGTGGGAGAGGTCGTCGGTATTGACGCCCGCCTCTTCCAAAGCCCCGCTCAGCTCGTTCAGCTTTGCCGTCTGCTTCTCCAGCGAGGCGGAGGTCTTGTCGATCTGAAGCTGCTTTGCCAGCAGCTTGTTCTTCATGTCGGCGGACTCGTTGCCGGTCTCCTCCATCTCCCGCTGAATATTGTCATATTGCTGCCGCAGCATTTCCAGCCGCTTCCGCGTCGCTTCCACGGCTGCCTGCTGCTTTTGGAATGCGGAAATATCCGCCTGTGTCTTGGAGAGGGCCTGGATTTCCTTCTGCATGGACACAATTTCCTGCTGAGCGGCCTTGAAGGTCTTGCTGTAGCTGCCTCCAAGCTGCGCATTCAGCTGGAATAGCATCTCATACTCTTTGCGGCCTGCCATAGACGGCCCTCCTTTCAGATTTATTTATTCTTGCGTCGCTCCCGCGCCTCCTTCACAAGCTGGTTGCTGACCTTGATCCACTTGCACAGGGACGGCAGGGGCAGCGACAGCCAGTAGGAAACGGGGGTCTGATTGGTTTTCGCCATCGTAAGACATTGCCTGCGGAGCCAGACGCCGCCGTCGCCGGTTACAGCTCCGATGCCAGCAAAAAAGAGCGGGCCTTGCCTCTGACGCGGTTGAACTCGAAGATGGGCAGGGCGCGCAGGGCGTCGTCGCCGATACGGCGGGGATGGCCGCTGGCGTCAATGATGGTATTGGTGCAGGCTCGCGCCGCCATGCGCACCAGGAACTGGCCGGAGAAGGTAGGCGAGATGGTGGGCTTGCCGATGGCCTGAAGCTCGTCCTCGATGGCAAGAGCGTCATCGCCGGTCAGCCCCTCAAAGTCGAAGTTCAGCTCGTCAAAGGTCTGCCCCTCGTAGGTGAAGGGTCTTTTCAGCTTGAGGGTGTAGTTGCCTACGCTCTCCTTGGCCTGCGCCTCGGCGGCGGCGTACTCGTCGTGATCGACGGTGGAGAAAGCGTCAGCGGGAACAACGGTCTTGTTGATATCAGCCATGGTGATAACTCCTTTCAAATCTCAAAAAGATGCCCGGAGCGGATGTCCCGCCCCGGGCTTTTGTCAGGTCTCTTACATGCCGAGCGCCTTGCGGACGTCGGCCAGGTAGTCGGTGCCGTTGACATAGCAGATGAAGTTGAGCTGGTCGACCTCACGCACCTTCTTGCCGTCAATGTAGGTCGCCCAGTAGCGGACGCTGCTCAGTGCCGCGTCGCCGCAGCTTTTCGGGCTGGGGAGCTTCACCGATCTGCCCTTGCCACGCGATCTGCACAAGATTTTCCAGAGTGCGGACTATATCGAATGGCGTTCGTTCCGCGAGAAGGACGATTCCCGCTATGTGACCCTTTGCCTTCCGCATCTGCTGATGCGTCTGCCCTATGGCAACGACACCGATCCCGTGGAAACCTTCGTTTATGAGGAGGATGTCGCCGGGCCGTCCCCAGACCGTTACCTTTGGGGCAACGCGGCTTTCGCCCTTGCCGCGTGCATCACGGCGGCCTTTGCCAAGTACGGCTGGACGGCGGCGATCCGGGGCTATGAGGGCGGCGGGGCCGTGGAAAACCTCAACGTCTACAAGTACCGCCAGACCAACGGCGAGACGGTGGCGCTGTGCCCCACCGAGGTGAGCATCACCGACCGCCGCGAAGCCATCAAGACA
>OGYL01001159.1_pt1 | contig 20724 bp, 25 predicted proteins | sample 1576541 | NCBI WGS metagenome assembly OGYL01 (sample SAMEA3541551, study PRJEB24748) | human gut metagenome | biome: human gut; feature: human-associated habitat; material: faeces | place: China | collected 2012 | reverse complement strand
ATGTAAACGTGTTGGATTACCTGCGCCAGAATTCAAAACAGATGGTAATTTCGTGTCGGCCAGCCGAAGAGCATGGCGAAAAAGCTGAAAAACAGCACGGGTATGAGATAGCGGAATATGCGCGCGGCCGGAGCGTAGCCCTTGCCGCCGATGAGCATGATGCCGAAATCCGCCAGAAAATAGGCCGCAATGCAGCCCGTCAGAACCAGCGGCAGGAACAGCTTCACCATTTTCTTGATGCGGCTGAATTTCCGCTCCCGCACCATGACGGGATACAGGCTGTCGGTAATGGGCGTATAGAGCGCCTGGACTGCGGCGACCGCCTGAATGCAGACGCCCCAGTAGGCGACTTCCTGCGTCGTGAGAATGATGCCGAGAAGGAGCGTGTTGAGCGCGCTGAATGACGTGGACGCCACGTTTGATGCGAAATATACCGCGGAATCCTTCAGCATCGCCCATGCCGCCGCCGCGTCGCGCGACAGGCGCACGCGCAGTCCGAGCTGTTTGAACTGGGGGACGACCATCAGCACGGCCACAAGGCTGCCCAGCGTATCGAGCAGCGGGATGAGCAGCACGTCGGCGTCCGAATGGATCACAACGAAGGTCAGAGCCGTGGAGATGCCGCGCATGACGACAAAGCGCATGGCGATGGCCTCCATCCGCTCAAGTCCGCGGAACAGGAAGTCGAACAAAAACAGTGTCAGGAACACCGGAAGGAAGGACAGCAGCGCGAGCAGAGGGCGCGCCCGAAGTATGGGGAGCGCTGCCGTCAGGATGACGAGCACGGCGAGCGCCGCGCCTGACAGCCACAGCCGCGCGAGCAGCACGTCGCCGATGATCTTCTCCTGCGCGGCCTTGTCATGCCGTGCGCGGACGATGTCCTTGGTGGCTGAGAGCACGAAGCCGAAGTCCACCAGGATCTGAAGATACGTGATGACGGACTTGACATATACAACGCTTCCGTAGCAGTCTTTCGACAGCACCCGCGTCAGGTACGGCAGGGTCAGAAGCGGGAAGATCATTTTTGCTATGTTCATGGCCATGAGCATGGCCGAGTTTTTTGCAATGCCGGATGTCTGTTTCATAAAAGGGTCTTTCTCCGTCGGGTCAGCTGTCCCAACAGAACACAAAGGGATAGGTGTTATACCACTGCGGGGTGCGGAGTATCTGGATGGTGGCGGCATAGGCCGCAAAGCATATCAGGCTTGCGATAAGCAGGAAGCGCCGGAATTTCTCCGGCATGCGCGCGAGCCGGTTGGCGAAATACACGCATAGATAGGGCTGGAAATACTGGAGGAACCGGCTGAATATCGGTGCGGTGTAGCCCAGCACGCACACGACAGGCAGCAGGAACGACAGACGGAAATCCCATTCGTCCCGTTCGTCCTGCTCCGGAGTATCCTCCTTGCCGCGGAAAAACTCACACACGAGCAGCACAAGTCCGAACACCAGAAAATACAGCAGCAGCGACAGCTTGAAGCCGGACTTCAGATAGCTGCTGCCGAGGTAGAACTGATAGCGCGGAATGGCGGTAGCGATTATGGTGACTAAATATTTGGAGCCCACGAAGGCCACTGCGCAGGCGGCGACCGTTACCCATACGAAGGTCTTCCGCCGCGGAATGCGCAGCAGGAAGTACACCGGAAGCCAGATCAGGGCGGAACGGTGGAACAGACCCGCGAGCATGATAAGCAGCACCATCTGTATGGGCTTTTTGTTGTCCATCGCCTCGTAGGCCAGAAGCAATATGGAGATGGCCAGCGCCTGTCGCACGCCGGATATGTAGAAATCGAACAGCTGCAGCGTAAAGAACAGATACAGGCTGAAGCAGGGGCGGCTGGAGTATTTAGACATGAAACGCCCCGTCACCGCGAAGGAGAACAGCGCCGTGACAATAAAAAGTATCTGCGGGTTATGTGTCAGGCGGCTGAGCAGGTAGATCAGCGCGGCGAAGAGAGGCTCAAAGCTGGTATTCCGGATGCTGTACAAGAGACCGCTCTGGGAGGCTATGCGCAGGTACAGCTCGTGATAGTTCGAGGTGTCGTTGCCGCAGGCCGCCCCGCGGAACATACCGAGGAAGCACAGATATGCGATGCCCAGTGCCATCAGAGACTTCGGGTCAAGCCGTTCCTGACGGGAATCAAGTGTTACGGGTCTGACCTCCAGCACGCACAGCAGCGCCATAAAGGCCAGATTGATGAAGAAAAGTTCCATTTATCATACTCTTTCGTAAAGCTCCGTCAGCCCTTCGGCGGCGGTGCGGATATCAAGATTCCGGCGGGCAAATGCATCTGTCACGCTCTGACTGCGATCAGCCGGTGCGCGCAGCCGCGCGGACAGCGCGTCCGCCCACTGCTGAGGCTGATCGACAAATATTAAATAAAGCGAAGAAATTAGCTGCCTGTCCTGATGAAGTAAGCATTGCTGCACTTCCACCTTCAAGGGCTGCAATCTTAGCTGCCACATAATCATTAGTTGGATTCTGAAGTCTTGTGTAGAAATATCCACTTGCTTCAAGGTCAAAAAGTTTTCCCATATCCTCACTTGTATCATACTTAAATGTAGTAGACTGGATTATAGGAATCTGTCTTGGTTCACCATTTCCAGGAGTATAGCCTGCCTGGACGCATTTTGTGTTAATTGAATAATTATCCATATTTCCCTCCGGCTTTATATGTTTACATGACATGAATTATATCACAAACGCAAAGCATATAACAGCACATTTTAATAATCTGGCTACACATTTATTAACATAATATGTTATGATATCAATTATGCTATTATCAGTTTTTAATAATATTGTATAATAATTAAGAGGTTTTATTATGAATAATCAGTCAGCGACTATGAACACAAAAGATAATCCACTTGGATATAAAAAAGAATCTACTCTGCTTGTTGGTTTTGCAATTCCATGCATTATTTCAATGCTTGTGACAGCGCTTTACAATATTGTCGACCAGATATTTATCGGTCAGGGAATCGGCATGCTTGGAAATGCTGCGACTAATATTGCATTTCCACTTTCAACAACATGTACGGCTATATCGCTTCTTCTCGGTATAGGAAGTGCGACTAATTTCTCGCTGTATCTTGGTGCCGGTGAAAAGAACGAATCTGAAAAATATGCCGGCAATGGTATTGTGCTTATGGCATTGTTTGGAATATTTCTGTTCCTTGTAACCACTATATTCTTAACACCTATGCTTAAATTCTTTGGTGCAACTAATGATGTACTTCCTTATGCAAAGGCATATACAAGAATCACTGCGTTTGGCTTCCCATTCTTAATTGCAAACACTGGTATGAGCAAGCTTATTCTCGCAGATGGAAGCCCACGATATTCCATGATATCTATGCTTGCTGGTGCCATAGTAAATACTATTCTTGACCCATTGTTTATCTTTGTCTTTAACATGGGAATGACTGGTGCTGCTCTTGCAACAATTACAGGCCAGATAATTTCATTTTCAATCAGCCTGCGTTATATGTTTCATTTTAAGACAATTAAACTTAGCAGGGAAAGTTTTATTGTATCTGCTGCCCACTGTAAAAAAATATTTATTCTTGGAGCAAGTGCCTGCTTTAATCAGATCGCAATGACCGTTGTACAGATTGTTATGAACAATACGCTGTCACACTACGGCGCACAATCAATATACGGTGGAGACATTCCTCTTGCCTGCGCCGGAATTATAACTAAAGTTAATATGATTTTCATGTCATTTGTTATCGGAATATCTCAGGGAACACAGCCTGTTATAGGTTTTAACTATGGTGCAAAGAAGTACGCCCGTGTAGGAAAAACTTATCTTCTTGCACTTGGTGCAGCTTCTGCCCTGTCTTTAATCGCATTTGCATGCTTCCAGATATTCCCAAGACAGATTATCAGCATATTTGGTAACGGAAGTGACCTGTACTTTAAATTCTCTGAAAGATATTTCAGAATATATATGTTTCTGACAATTGTTAACGGCATCCAGCCTGTGACTTCCAATTTCTTTAATTCAATTGGCAAATCACAGCTTGGTGTATTTATGTCACTTACAAGGCAGATTATTTTCCTGTTGCCACTTATCGTTATATTTCCTATATTCATGGGAATTGACGGTGTTATGTATGCCGGACCTATAGCAGACGCTGCCGCTGCTATCGTATGCGGATACTTTACTATAAGAGAATTAAAAGAATTAAAAAAACTGGAAAACGATATAACTAAATGTTAAGATATAAATTGTGCGTTCATTCGTATATTTAACGGATTGTTTTTAAAAGTGCTGTCGGTGTTGAATCCGGCAACGGAAGCGATATTATTGAAATAGTAAAAAATGCTGACTCAGCAATGTACGCTGACAAACAGCTCTTCCACCGTCGGTGATTGTGGCTATACCTCATGTAAGTGTTAATTTAAGCCGCCAGCTTAACTGCTGGCGGCTTTTTTCTCATTTTGGGGGGATGTGGTGGTAAATCTTGGCTTTTTGAGTCAGGGCTTCCTATAAGAAAATAAATATATTGCATCTTATAGGCTGATTTGCCCTCTTACGCTGTCTAAAATGGGGTTTTAGAGTTGGATTTCCTATAAGATTGCTGATCATAGTTACTTTATAGGTGTAATTTGCAACTAATATAGTAGTCGATATGATTTTTGACCTATAAAGGCTTTGGATTTGCGACTACTGATAGGTATCATGTGGTTTTCTGCCAAAATTCTTCATCAAATTCCTTTTCCATCTTCATCACAAGTGTCACTTGATTAAGATTTGTATCCTCTATTAATAGAGGTTCAATCCACCCTTCTGATTTCCATACCTCAAGAATTGTTGGGAAGCCAGAACCAGCATTATCTCCAAATCCTACTAATCTTAACATTATCTGCATATGAGGATTCCTTGACTTTGAGTTACCTCCACGATAAATATCTTCTAGAGGAAGTAAAACTTCCTCGTGTATCAACCACGAAAAAGGGTGATACCCAAAAGTACCACCCTACAGACTATATATCTATTCTCCTCTACTTGTAATCAATTATTATTTCTGCCAAGAATCTTAGACATTCCTGTTGCCACAAAAAGATATACAACCATATTAACTACTGATTTAAGAAGAAGTCCTGGTGCTGAAGCTAATCCTGCTGCAAAGTTGCCTGCTATTATTGCACCAAATACAACATATCCTAATGTCATGAAAAGTAATGTAACAACTGCACCAACAATTCCTTTTACTGAAATAACCTTACATCTGTCAAACTTACTTTTCATATTACCAAATATTGCACATGCTATTATTGGCATGATTGTCTTTATTATAAGTGTTGGAACTGCCCATACTGCAAATCCAGTTAATATATCTGCCATTGCAGAACCGATTCCTCCTGCGAGTGCGCCAACAACTGGTCCGAAGAAAAATGCACATATAAGTATTACGCTGTCTCCCAAATGTGCATATCCCAAAGGAATAGGAATCTGCACCACCATTGTTGCAACACATGTAAGTGCCATAAATACTGCTGTTACACACATCTGTGTTACAGTAATATGAAATCCTTCTTTCTTAATCCCCTGCTGTACTAACTGTGTCTGTTGTGCTTCCATTTTATCTGCCTCCTATATCAACATACTTTAATTGCACATAAGAATAACAGATAAAGTGACATGTGTACATTGTCATTTTGAGTTAAATTTATATGGTCAGATTAAGTTATTATTCCCCTTCTTTACATAATAACATCTGGTTCCATATATTGTTTTTGTTTTATTCAACCCATTATGTACAATTGTTTTACTAAAATTATATCTTGCTATATTTATTATCCCTCAGTTAATCTTATTCTCAAAATCCTGTAACTCATGAAAAATCCCATCTATATAAACAGTTGTATCTTCCACTCTATACAACATAAAATATCTATGGAATTTAAAGCCTATCCTTCTATATCCTAAACTTCTCAATTTTTCGTTATCACATAATTTTAAACTTCCTGCGACCTCTGCTAATATATCTTTAGTATATTCAAAATCATCAAGGGGACTTCCTGCTACCTGATGATTCTTTTTTTCATATAATATGTATTCAATATACTCTTGCATATTTTCTTTAGCATCATTAGTAACAACCACTTTATATGCCATACTTTGTCCTCATATCTGCAACAAAATCACCTGCTTCTGAATATTCTCCATTCTTTGACTGATCTCTTGACTTTGCTAATCTGTCAAGAACTTCCTTTTCCGAAATAGCAATGTAAGGATTAGCTGCCACTTTCTTTATCTCAAATGGAAATCCATTATTAGCAACTGCCTGTGTTAAAAACATTCTTATAGCCGTTGTAGTATCTGTTCCTAATTCTTTAAATAAATTATCTGATTTAATCTTCAAATCGTCATCCACTCTTACTTGAATTGTACTTGACATAAAAAATACCTCCATATTCATATAGCACACTATTTTAATGCTACATCATTACAAATGTAATATATCACAATACATTATGTTTTTCAAATATTTATGCTATAATAAACAGACATATTACGCACCACAAACAAGGAGTCACATTTTATGAAACCCAAATCAGATTTAAGCAGACAATTATATGAATTAATGCTGCAAAGAGGTTATGAGAAAAATTTCTGTGATATTGTCACTAAGAATCTCAATACTGATTTCACTGCCAGCCGCATGATTGGTTATCTCTATCATTACGACCACCCTCCTGTTGAGGAGATAGCTGATGAAATGATTTCCATTCTAAGCGACAGAAACCGTATCATGCAGAAAAAAGAGCTTGAAGAAACTAATGCCAGGTGGAACGATTTTTTGCTCCACGGCTTTAACGACGAAGAAGAGGAAGAATAGACTGAATCTATTCTCCCTCTTCTTTTTTAATCAATTCATCCATAAGCTCTTTATAATCTGAGGCTTCAAGCGGAAGTTCTACTTTTATGCCTTTGCATGCTGAATAATAAGCACTGGCACACAACATGAGAGAATTAATTCCCTCACTGCCCTTAACTGTCAGATAAGACTCATCATCTTTAAGCACCGCATTTGCAAAGTTTTCAAATAACTGTGCATATGGCTCAGATGCTTTCTCGAACTGTATAGTTTCCTCTGCAAATGTCATATTCTGCCTTGAGTTGACTTCTTCGTTCTTGATATACTCACATACATCTCTGTGTTTTGTAATAGTGAGAGTGTCATCTTCCAGAAGAATTCTTGCCTTCGTTCCTATAATCTCAAGTCTCTCTTCGTGGCAGGCCTCGCCTGTGGATAGTATAAATGTGCCTGTCTTTCCATTGTCGTATTCCATAACGATAGTAGCCTCATCATCTACTATAAAGTCGTTGTATTTTCCAAATGGAATCGCTGCAAAAAGCTTCTGTGGCATTCCAAACAGGTACTGATACATATCAAGAATATGCTGTCCCTGATTGATAAGTGCTCCACCGCCTTCACCCGCAAAGCTGCTTCTCCATGAGCCAGATTTATGATAGTATGAGGTTCTTAAATATCGTGAATTAATAAGACATACTCTCTTTATATCTCCTAATTCACCATTATCTATCATCTGCTTAATCCTGATGTATTTAGGGTAAAGCCTCTGATGAAATATCATTCCATATATTCTGCCACTTTCACTGGCAGCCTTCTGCATTGCAAGTGCTTCACCTATATCTGCCGCTGCCGGCTTATCACATAACACTGCTTTTCCCTTTGCAAATGCTTTCAAAGCCAGTTCTTTATGAGTTTTATGAGGAGTTGCTATAATAACTGCATCATAACATGATTCTCCTGTCTCAAATAATTCTTCTGCACTCCTGAATATCCTTGCATTATCACCATCAGTATTAACAAGTGATTCGCCCCATTCAATAAGTTCATCTCTTCTTATAACCACAGCTGATAATTTCATATGCGGAACTTCTCCCGCTGTTATCATTCTGGCATATTTCTTTCCAACACTTCCTACACCTATAAGTGCCACCTTTAACAATTCTTTCTGCATACCATGTACCCCGTTTCATTATATTAACTATGCACTACTTCTCCTGTTTCCACAGCCTTCTTCAGTAAGATGGCGGCATACGCATCTGCAAGGGCATCCTCCATACTATATGGTGCAGACGCATTTCCTCTGCTATACTCTGCCGTATTCTTCATCATCACTGCGATTGCTGTTTCATCTTCTGACAGACCACACAATCCAAATTCCGGCTCATATATAATCTTATTATTAAATGAAATTTTCTTAATTTCACGAATCTTCTCAAAATTAGGATTAGAATTTCCTGTATTAATCACATGGGAATCCGTTATGATTCTGCCAGTCTGACCTTCATTATTCTCATCAAGATAATATACACAGTCATCAATAAGTTCGCCTCTTACACCCTGAACTTTAAGCGTATTCTTTCTGATTGGTGACCTGTACTGCTCCGAATCAAAATCATACCATGCCACTTTCCAGCTTTCGAATTCAAATGTGGCAACGTATCTTTTCTTTCCTGCAATCCTGCCATCAGTGAACTTATCATATCTTGTAAGAGTCTGTGTTGTAGGGAACTCATATGTCTTAGCTGAAACTGTATATTTTTCTCTCGGCTTAACACCAAGAAAAGCCCTTATAAGGCTCATTCCATGATATTCATGCGCCAATGATACATTTGCACAGCTGACATCACCAATAATTCCTTCATTAATAAGCTTTAATGATGCTTTAATATTAGGATACTCCCTGTACTGTTCAGCAACCACCTGTTTTTTACCACACTTGTAATAAGAATACAGTTTATTAAGTGAATCCATATCAAGTGCCGCCGGAGTCTCTGATAAAACAGTTATTCCACGGTCAAGCCATTCCATTGAAACATCACATATGGCGTCCTTCTTAACAGCCACAACTGCAAAATCAGGTTTATATGCCGCGCATTCTTCTATAGATGTAGTTGTATGTATCTGATACTGACCGGCAATTAAGTCCGCTTTCTCCTGCGTCCTGCAATACATCGCATCAATACAGAATATTTCAGGCAGAGCCTTTGCTACGCGTACATAATATAAGGCCCGCCAGCCTGAACCGATTATAATAAAATGATATTTAGATCTCAATATACACCCCTCCCTTAACCCTTCTGTCATATATCTCACCAAGCCACCTCATAATAATCCCCTTTGGCTTTTCAAAAGGTGTCCTATGACTCAGCATGAATTTCTCTGCCTTAATGTTCTGTAATACATTTATTTCTTCTTTTAGTATGCCTGCATTGTACAAGTTATGTCCGCATTTCTGCATTGCATATAATGCATCTCCAAGAAAGCACCACTCTTCGTTTACTTCCAACGCAACACAGCCCTTTGCATGGCTTGAAGGCAGTGGAAATATGTGAAGTGACACATCTCCGTCCTGAATATAAATGTCATCTTCTACGACTGTTCCCATGTCAGTGTGCCTATGGGTATACTTTCCCTGATACACCTCATCAACGCCCATACCCGGAAGATTACCGATATGATCCTCGTGAAAATGTGATAAGATAGCATTAACTTTTCTTCCATTGCTATATGTGTCTATTATCGCAGGAATTTCTGGATGATTACCAACATCATACAACCATAATGCATCCTTTCCCTGAATCATCACGACGTTAGCTGACAATGGGTTCTCGGTAGGTGATATATACGATATTAAATTATTAATTGCAACGACTCTACATTTGTCCATTCTTTACTCCAAAAACTCCACACGCCCGTCTTCAAGATGATACACAGCCCCGATAACCTCAAGACCTTTCTCCTCAAGAAGCTTCATATCTGTGTTCTCCTCTATCACCTTAACACTGTGCTTTACATTGAGACAGGTTGCAATATACTCATCTTTCTCTTCCTTAATAGCTTCCCTGATATCGTCAGTTATATACTTGATATGTCCGTCAGGGTCATGCTTTATTGCCGCTTCAACTGCACCGCAATGGTTATGTCCAAGTACAACCACCAGCTTACAGTCAAGATGGTCTGCTGCATATTCAATACTTCCAAGCTGATGCGAATCCACTACATTTCCTGCCACGCGGATAACAAAAAGTTCCCCTATTCCCGCTGAGAATATTGCTTCCGGTACCTGTCTGGAATCCGAACAGCACAGAACAATCGCATATGGATGCTGACCATTCTTTAATGTATCCACGCGCCTTTCCAGCGAAACATCTCCTGGATTGCTTGTAGCATTAATAAATCTTTTATTACCCTCTATTAATCTTGACTTTGCTTCATGTGCTGGTATTGACATATTATTATCCCGCCTTTCACAACATACTTTCCTACAGTTTATTAATCTTTAAGCAGCCACGCAATCTCTTCCTTATAAGGAGGCTCTTTCTTATCAGTTCCCTCAACTGCTACCCATGGGGTCTCAAGAATCTTAGGAACATCTAAGAATCTTTCATCATGGACAAGTCTGTGAAGAGTCTCATATCCAATATTTCCCTTATCAATATTGGCATGTCTATCCTTATGCGCTCCAAGTGGATTCATGCTGTCATTGATATGAAATACCGCTATCTGGTCAAGACCAATCACCCTGTCAAATTCTGCAAATACTTCATCATAATGATTAACTAAATCATAACCAGCATCATTAACATGGCATGTATCAAAGCACACTCTCAATCTGTCCTTCTTGTCGACGCCGTCATAGATTGCCTTAAGCTCTTCAAATGTCCTGCCTATCTCGCTTCCCTTGCCAGCCATTGTCTCAAGTGCTATATATACATCATCGTTGTTCTGGTTAAGCACTGTATTAAGTCCTTTGATAATCTGTGCGGTTCCGGCTTCAACTCCGGCATTGACATGGCTTCCCGGATGAAGCACCATTATATGGCTTCCCATGGCAGCAGTCCTTATAATTTCTTTTTCTAGAAATTCAACAGCAAGCTCATAAGTCTCCGGCTTAATTGTATTTGCAAGATTGATTATATAAGGTGCATGTACAATAATCTCCTCTATCCCATGTTCCTTAGCATACTTCCAGCCAGCTTCTATATTAAGCTCACTTATTTCTTTTCTTCTTGTATTCTGTGGCGCACCTGTGTATAACATAAATACATTAGCCCCATAAGAAACTGCTTCCTTCGCAGATGCAAGAAACATTTCCTTACCTGCCATTCCCACATGACTTCCAAGCTTTATATCTGACATATATGATTCCTCCAATATTTAACCTGTATAATTTATTATCTGTCCAGTTAGAAAATCCAAACGAATTAATTTTAATATTGCAATACTTATGTGTCAATGCACAACATATGTATACTTGCATACTGATAAATGTCATCACCACTTTCATTCATTTTCAATCAAATTCATTCATAATTTATATTTATTGTATTGACATTTAAACAGCATATTGATATAGTACTAAAGTACCGATTTTATGGTACTTATATAACAATTATTTTATAAGGTGAGATATGAAAAAACACAAACACAGAAAACATATAAAAACAATCAATACTGTTATTGAAAGCTGTCTTCTCATTATTCTTATTGTTCTTGTTGCAATAATGATGGTTCTTATAGGAAAATTACAGGGAACTGCCAGAGTTATTAACTATACCGGTCTTGTCAGAGGCGCTACTCAAAGAGAAGTCAAGCTTGAAATCACTGGTAATCCTAATGATGAACTCATTGATTATCTTGATGGAATTCTTGAAGATCTTAAATATGAAGATGGCGATTATAATCTTGTCAAGCTTGATGACAATGATTATGAAAAAAAGCTTGATACACAGATTGCTTTCTGGATTCTGCTTAAGAACGAAATATATAAAGTCCGTGAATATGGTTATGAAAACACTGATATTGTAAATCTCAGTGAAGAATATTTCCAGCTTGCTGACCAGACTGTTTCTGCTGCTGAAAAGTATTCTGAAAGAATTGCCGACAATATAAGATTGTTTGAAACATTCACTGCAATAGATATGGTCATTATAATTATATATATAATTAATCATTCCATTCATGCAATCATAATTACCAAAAAGAATAAACAGCTTGAAAAGCAGGCATTTCTTGACCTGCACACAGGTCTTCCTAACAAGAGTAAATGTGAAGAAATATTCAGAACCTCGCAATTTATTACTGATTCTACTGCATGTATTATGTTTGACCTCAATAATCTTAAGAAGGCTAATGATACACATGGTCATTCCGTTGGTGACCAGTTAATTCTTAATTTTGCAAGACTTTTAAGAAATGCTGTTCCTTCTAACGATTTCGTTGGACGATATGGCGGTGATGAATTTATTGCCGTAATATATAACACTACTAAGGATAAAGTTTCTGATATTCTCAGACAGCTTGACAAAGAAATATCCGAATTCAATGGACTTGGAAAAGCTTTTAAGATAAGTTATGCTCATGGTTGTGCCTTCTCTTCTGATTATGAGAATTGCACATTAAGAACTCTCTTTGATAAAGCAGATAAAAATATGTACAATAACAAACAGGCAGAGAAAGCTGGCAGATAGCCGCTTTCTCTGCCCTTTTTAATATTATGTATTCATCAATTTATTAATATTTCTCAAGTGATTTTATTGCAAATGTATGATAGAATATAAAAATGACTTTACTATATTAACCCAGACATTGTATACATGGAGATAAATAACATGAATAATTATAAACGCGGACTAATAACCGGCATACCTATTGCACTCGGATATCTGTCAGTTTCTTTTACCTTTGGAATTATGGCTGTATCCTTCGGTCTTAGCTGGTGGCAGGCTGTTCTCATATCTATGACAACAGTGACCTCTGCCGGACAATTTGCAGGAATCGGCATTATGATTCACCCAGGACAGTACATTCAGATGCTTATATCACAGATTACTATTAATATAAGGTACTCTTTCATGTCTATATCAATCGGACAGAAAGCCGATAGCCGTTTCAGTGGCATATATCGCTGGCTTCTCGGTTTCTTTATAACTGATGAAATATTTGCAGTAGCAACTAAGGAAAATGAAATCAGGCGCAGCTACTTTGCAGGACTTGCTACCCTGCCTTATCTAGGCTGGGCATTAGGCACATTTATTGGTGCTATTCTTGGAAATATTCTTCCAGACCGCCTTATGAGTGCTTTAAGTGTTGCAATCTATGGAATGTTCGTTGCCGTGGTCGTTCCAGAGATGAAGAAAGCTCGCCCCGTCCTGATTGTCGTAATCATTGCAATTATACTTAGCTGCTTATTCTACTACATACCGCTTCTTTCTAAGATTTCCAGCGGTATAACAATAACAATTGTTGCTATCACAGCTGCCATTATCGGTTCAATATTCTTCCCGGTAGCTGACGAAGCTGATAACAGCAATAATTAATCTTATTGGAGGAACTTATGAAAAACAGTATTTTTTTTATATATCTGCTTATACTTGCAGGCACAACCTACCTTATAAGAGTTATACCTTTCACTGCAATTAAGGAAAAGATTAACAACCGCTTTGTCCGTTCTTTTCTTTATTACATACCTTATGCAGTTCTTACAGCAATGACAATTCCTGCAATATTCTATGCAACCAGCTGGTGGATTGGTGCAGCTGCAGGACTTTTGACAGCCGTAATATTTGCTTTGAAAGGCAAAGGTCTTACAACTGTTGCTATAGCATCATGTGTGGCAGTATTTCTTGTTGAGCTTATAAGATTTTAATTCTTCTTTCCAATATATGATTCATATAAACTGTAATCACTATTAACAATAAGTTCTTCTGGGAACTGTGTATCTTCTATAACCTTATAGGCTCTGTCAAATTCACATATTCCCTCCTTTATATGTGCATCACTTCCTATAGATATGCAGACTCCTAATTCCTTACATATGTTAAGCATCTTAACATCATTCTCAAAAGCTCCCTGTCTTGGGCCATCCGGATTCAATGATGTATTATTAAGTTCAAGAAGCACATGCTTTTCCTTAGCGGCCTTTACAAGCTTTTCATAATCGACAGGATACCTTGAATCATCAGGGTGTCCTATAATATTAACATATGGATTATCCATTGCTTTAATTAATGCATTCGTATTCTGCTCTATACTTCCGGGCTTGATACATGGAATATGAAGGCTTGCTATTACAACATCACAGCCCTTAAGTCCATATTCTTTAAGATCAATATTTCCATCATAGTCCATAATATTGGCTTCACAACCCATATATATCCTGACACCACATTTTTCTCTTGGAATTATCTTCATATTAGAAAAATATAATATACCTGCGCTTCCCGGCATCTTGGGTGCATGGTCAGTTATCGCAAGGTGCGTAACTCCTATACCTGCTGCGTAAGCTGCCATCTCATCAATTGTGTTATATGCATGACCGCTTACAAGTGTATGAGTATGTGTGTCTATTGTGTATTTCATAATTAAAGCTCCTGATTACCTGTTCTTTCTTTCACATAATTCTCCAGAACATTAACAGTTTTCTCTATTCCCAGAGGACTGCTGTTGATACACATATCATAATATGTTGCATCTCCCCATTTACCTTCTGAGTATCTGTTATGATACTGTTTTCTTGTTCTGTCGTGTCTACGCATTTTAGTATATGCCTCTGATTCGGATAAGTCAAAATGCTCCATAACTCTCTGTATCTTATGCTCCTTATCACCTGTTACAAATACGGATATAAGGCAGTCATAATCCTTAAGTACATTCTCTGAACATCTGCCGACTACTACAAATGATTCTCCGCTCTCAGCTTTCTTACGGATATAATCAAACTGAAACTGGGCGATAATCTCTTCATAAGAATTGGTGTGATTACCTACACGCCTCGACAGGAGACGATTTCCCGGCTTTTCATCATATTTGTGAAAATCTGACACATCAGCATTCATCTGTTCTGCAATCTCGTCCAACATGCATCTGTCATAAAATGCAAGTTCTAATCTGTCAGCCAGCTTCCTTGCTATCTCATGTCCTCCACTTCCATATTCACGACTTATAGAAATAATCAACTGTTCTCCCATAAAACCCCCATTTCTGTACACATTTTGTGCACGAAGAATTAACAATACCTTACAAATATGCACACCATAGATATAAGCACAACTATTATAGTTGCCGGAACAGCTGTGCGGCAATACTTACCCCAACCAATCATATAACCATTCTTAGCTGCAACTGATGTTCCGACAACATTAGCAGATGCACCTATAGGTGTTGCACTTCCACCTACATCAGTTCCAATAGAAAGTGCCCACGCAAGAACAGAAAGGTCAACCCCTTGTGTCGCAGCCAAACTCTTAATAACCGGTACCATAGTTGCTGCAAAAGGAATATTATCAATAAGTGCACTTGCAAATGCTGAAATAATAATAATAATTGCAACCATAAGTTTAAGATTACCTTTGCTCACACGGCCTATAAATGCAGCAATAATCTCTAATATTCCCGTCTGTTCAAGCCCACCTACAACGATAAACAGTCCTAAAAAGAACAAAAGTGTTTTATAATCAATAGACTTCAACATATGTAAAGCCTTCCTGCCTGATACAATAAGTGAAAATATTGCTATAACAAGTCCTATAAATGCAACCGTAAGTCCTGTCAGCGCATGCGTTACAAGCATTACAACTGCACACATGAATATAACACAGCTTAATGCAAAATCTCTTCTGTTAGTAATAGTCTCTGCCGGACTTGGCATAGATTCAGCCAGTTTATCAATATCTGGTGATGATTCCAGTTCTTTTCTATATGCTATAAGAAAATATACCACAATAAATACCAGACTGATTACTGCAATCAGTCCTGTATGCGTAATAAATGTTGAAAATGAAAAGTTAAGTGACGTACCAATAATTATATTAGGCGGATCCCCGCACATTGTTGCCGAGCCGCCCAGATTAGCACAGAATATCTCTGATAAAATCATTGGCACCGGATTAAACTTTAACAGCTTGGCAAGCTCAATAGATACAGCTGCAAGGAACAATATAACCGTTATACTGTCTATAAACATAGCCAATCCAAAAGACATTACCATAAATGTGATAAACAATGCTCTTGTACGATAGTGTACAGCCTTAGCCAGAAGCATACACAGCCATCTGAAAAATCCGGCAGCAGCCATAACCTCAACCATAATCATCATACCCGCAATAAATATAATGGTCGACCAGTTAATCCCCGTTACTGCCTCTTCAGCAGCTCCGGACTGATACCAGAAACCTGTTGTAAATATGCTCCTTAAATTAAGAGTACCAATAACCGCCTCCGGCGACTTCATGATAATTCCAAATACCCCAATCAGCGTCAATGCACCACATCCAAGCGTCACATAATGCCTCTCTATCTTATCAAGAACTATCAATACAAACATAGAAATGAAAATAATTAATGCCAATACCTGCTCTGCTAACATATTAAATAACCCCCATCGCATGTTAAATTAATAACAAACCTTTAACTGTATTATACAAGCATACATAACTAATAGCAACATTTTTCCATTTATTCTGTCTTTCAATAATACAAAAAGCACCAGAAGAATACGTTTCATTCGCTTCTTATGGTGCTTCTGGTTTAAATATTATATTGTATCAGCAAGTCAACTATTCCAATTACTTGATAAGTTCTTCCTTAATCTTAACAACTGCCTTATGGATATTAACTGGCTCATCCATTGTACAGTTAGGACGATGAATATCATTAGTAAAGAATACGGTGAATTCACCTGGATGTAATGTAACGAACTGTTCATTCTCTACATTCTCATAGAAAATGTTATCCTTGCCTGCTGGCTCCTCACCTGTAACACCTGGAAGAAGTGGTGCATATCCCTGAACTTCCTTTCCTGTGAAAAGATACTGGATATCAATATAATTTCTGTGACTCTCAGCACGCTTGTTCTCTACTGGTGCAGTTGTCTGATCCTGAATAAGTACAAAAATGTTATCTCCATCAAGCTCATATCTTCCAACTGGAAGTTCTGCTGTCTCTGGCTTTGCAAGAAATTCAAGTGCAGTATTAATAGCTGCTGGGTACTGGTAGTTACCTTTTTTTGCATTAAGTGATGCGTAAATCATTGTTATTTTACCTCGAATCTGTTAAAATTTTATACACTAAATATATCATTATCGATAAAAAGTTTCAATATTTTTCTTAATATTCAGCCTTTAATGTTCAGCTTTTAATTAAGCCTTTTAATTCATATCTGATTCCACATATGCCTTGTTCAAAATACATTACACCATCTTCTCAACAGCCTTTACCCATGCGTGGTCAGGGTCATCACAAGGTGTAAGCTGTCTTGTATCAACACCTGCCATTACCCAGAGATAATATACCTGATATCCCGGTGCTGCTGCTACCGGATGATAGCCATTCTTAATCGCTACGCTGTCACCATTCTTTATTATGTAACTCTCTCTTAATGACATATCGTCACTATACATTACCTGAATACCAAAGCCCTGACCTGGATTCACCTTGAAATGATAGATTTCCTCCATATTTACCTCAAATGGAAGATTATCTGTATCATGCTTATGTGATGGATAACTTGACCACTGTCCCGGCATGCTGTAAGTCTCGCCAAGCACGATTCTGTCAACCTTTCCCTCATATTTTGAAGTGATAATATCATTAACATCTCTTTGCCAGTTAAGCTTGCCTCTGTGTTCAGTTGTAACATCACCTGCATCTATTACAAAAGCTTCATACTTCTTTCTTGCTTTAACCTTGCACACACCGATTTCAAGCATCATGCTTCCGGTTGCTGTAACTTCATACTTAGAATCTCTTGGAACATAAACAGTTGTTGGCTTGCCGTCAAACACGCTTCTTCTTGAGCCAAGCTTGTCAAATGTGACATCATCAACCTTAACACTGCATGTTCCCTGTAAAATAACAAGTCCTATTTCATATTCCCCTGATTCATAAACCGCATTTTCACCCGGCTCAAGTCTTATCAAATCAAAACCTATTAATTCCAAGCCAGCTTCTTTATCTACAACTTCCTGATAACCCTTGTTATCATTGCCTTCATAAAATCTTCTCATGTTCGTATCTCCTTATAAATAGTTTTAATATTATTCTATTATCTCATTGGTGTTGTATCAACAGTTATTTTTAATTTCTATGCACTTCTGGCCAGTCCTCAAATCTTCCGTTCACAACTGCATGCATAATTCTGTCCTTAGTTCCCGGATTATCTCTATTAATCTGCTCCATAAGCTGCTTGGCATATTCCCTCTTAGTCGAACCATCAACCGGACAGGTGTTCTTAACAACCTTGATTCCCTGATTAATCACAAAATTAGCTACACCCTTTTCCGGTGCATACATCATTGGCCGTATAACCGTAACCCCTGCCTCCGGCAGATATGTAACTGGTGGAAATGCGTAAAACCGCCCTTCATATATAAGAGACATTAATGCTGTTTCTATAAAATCGTCCTTATTATGTGCATATGCAATCTTATTGATTCCAAGCTCTCCAAGCCTCTTATACATTGCGCCTTTTCTAAGCTTCGCACACAGTGAACATGGTCTTTCATCTTTATTATCCTCAAAGACAATCTTCGCAATCTCTGTATCAACCTGTTCATATGGCACATTTAAACTCTCACAGAACTGCCTCACTCCTGTAAAATCCATTCCCTCAAAGCCAACATTACAGGTGATTGCATATAGTTCAAACTTCTTCGGATAAAATCTGTTAAGTATCTTCATTGCGTGCAGCAATGCAAGCGAATCCTTGCCACCTGATACTCCAACGGCAATCTTATCGCTTTCCTCTATCATGTTGTAATCTTCTATTGCCTGTCTTATAAGGCTTAATAATTTCTGTTGTTGCATAAAATATATCCTCTGTTGTAAAAAATAGCCACAATCTCATCTTCAGTATCAACTAAAATCCATTCTCCCTCCCCCAGTTACACTATCATATATTAAATTGTATAATATCCTTATGTGGATTAGTCTGTGACAATCCAAGCCTTACTATTTTCCCTTTTATTGGAACAAAATGTGTCTGTAATACTCTCATTGCCATTATCATCTGTTCTTTTTCAAGTTTCTTTCCCAATGTTATGTGTGGAAACCAGTTATATGGTTTGTAACAACGATTAATTGTTACATCTTCTCTTACAGAAAATATATCATACACCTCATTGGAAAGATGCATTAAATATTCGTCCAGAACAGGTGTAGCATACATAACATACGGCAGAAACTGCCCGATTGAAAATATATTTATCTCTCCTGCACCTATTTTATTAAGCTTCATGAATTCTTCCTTAAGATTATCAGGTTTTCTTGTTTCGAAGCTTGAAATTGTCAGATGCGGAGGAATATTATTCTCAATCATATAAGTATTACCTGTTTCTTTTGCAATATTATCAATTAACCTCTGCAATCCCTTTGTTACATGTTCATCAAAATATGCTGATATAAGATACATATGCCGCCTCATTATTATTAATCACCTATGCCAAACTCTCTGGCAATTCTACATCTATTACTATTTTTCTTTATCTATGTGTGAAGCAATAAATTTCCCAATGATTGCAAGTATCAAAATAGAGACATAAAACCTCGGATCACGATGTTCTCCATATAAAGCAAACCAAATAACGATTGAAAATACCAATATAGTGTATACTGGCAAAAAGAATTTTTTCATAAGTACTGCTCCTTTATTCGGCAAACTGGAATTTCACACACGCATTTGCTTCTCGAATGCAAACATTCCTTCATTGCCATCTCCAACAAAAGTTAGTCCTTTTCAAATATCAGAATCTTCTGCGTAACCTTTTTTGCAATCGGTAATAACGCAAAAAGTCTATATGCAAGTGAAAATAATTCCATGCCGCGAAGAATATTATCGTCTTTTATTTTGTGATATCCCTCTGTCATATTCCCAAGTTCTTCAAAATGATCTGCCCCGAAAACAAATTTTGAGCCTGTTTGCTGTATGGATTTTTCTATTCCTTCTTTCTTTACCCATGTCTTTGCCAGACATTCCATAAGAATATAGGCATTATCAAAGTTATCCTTTATTATTTTTAATATCTTACCATTTTCTTCTGCTGTCAGATACATGGATAATCCTTCAATGATAAAAAGCATTTTCCCTCGCACTTTTACTTCTTTTGACCATGCAGGGTCAAGTGCAGAAATTCCTATCGTAGAAACACGTCCTGATTCCTCGAAAATCTGATTGCGGATTGCTATCGTTTCTGGCAGGTCCAGATTGTACCAGGTGATTTTACCATTATCCATGCGATAAAATCTCGTATCCAGACCACAGGCAATATTGACCACCGTACAATAAGGATTTTTCTCTATAAAATTCTTTACTAATTCATCAAAAACTACCGTTCTGGCAATTACCCCTTTCCCCATAGTAGAATCCCTATCCGCTGTAGAAAAATCATAATCAATTTTGTCGACTAATTCTACCGCCTTTGCATCATAGAATTTATTATGTTTACTTTTGGAATATTGGGCTCTGGCATAAAAACTCTGGAGCATTGTCTCAGCACTGCCACTGATAGTAGGTTTTATTCTTTCACTCATACATTTACCTTTTTTGCAATATAATTAGTTTCAGCTAACTTGATTGTAACACATTTTATGAAAATAAACAATTCAAATTGACGTGTCTGTCCTCAATCATTTTGTCCGGTCTCAACTGAGCCAGATGCAACTGAACAAAACATA
>OGYL01001154.1_pt1 | contig 20773 bp, 19 predicted proteins | sample 1576541 | NCBI WGS metagenome assembly OGYL01 (sample SAMEA3541551, study PRJEB24748) | human gut metagenome | biome: human gut; feature: human-associated habitat; material: faeces | place: China | collected 2012 | reverse complement strand
GATGACCCCCGGATGCCCACCCTGTGCGGCCTGCGCCGCCGGGGCTACACCGCCGCCGCCATCCGCAGCTTCTGCGAGCGCATCGGCGTGGCCAAGTCCCCCAACACCATCGAGTACGGCTTCCTGGAGCACTGCCTGCGGGAGGACCTGAACGCGCATGCGGAGCGCACCATGGCGGTGCTGCACCCGGTGAAGCTGACGGTGACCAACTACCCCGAGGGCAAGAGCGAGACCTTCGCCGTGGAGAATAACCCCACCGATCCGAGCCAGGGCACCCACGACATTACCTTCTCCCGGCATCTGTGGATCGAGGCGGAGGACTTTATGGAGGTGCCGGTGCCCAAGTACAAGCGCCTGACCCCCAACGGCCCGGAGTGCCGCCTGAAGGGCGCGTATCTGGTGCAGTGTACCGGCTGTGTGAAGGACGCGGACGGCAGCGTCACCGAGGTGCTGTGCACCTATGATCCGGAGTCCAGCGGCGGTGATCCCGCCGATGGCCGCAAGGTCAAGGGTGCCACGCTCCACTGGGTGGACGCGGAGAGCTGCGTGGACGCGGAGGTCCGGCTGTACGACAACCTGTTTTCCGACGAGCAGCCCGACGGCCCGGACAAGGACTTCCTGGACTGCCTGAACCCGGAGAGCCTTACGGTGCTCACCGGCTGCAAGGTGGAGCCGGAGATGCGGAAGGTGGCGGAGGCATTCGACAAGCAGGCCGACCGCACCGGCGTCAACGCACCCACGTTCCAGTTCATGCGTGTGGGCTATTTCTGCCTGGACAACCGTGACAGCTCCGCGGCGCACATGGTGTTCAACCGCAGTGTGTCGCTGAAGGACAGCTTTAAGAAGTGAGAAAAAGCACCCCGCAGGGGGTGCTTTTTTCACGCCGATGGGACGAAAAAGGCAGCACCTCCCGGTGCTGCCTTTTTTATGTGTGGTTCAGGCGCCGGACCTCGAAGTCTGTCTCGGCCAGGGGGCTGTCGGCGGTGCCCACCTGAAGGGCTACGGTAAAGATGCCCGAAGCACTGTCGTAGCGCAGACTGACATCGCGGACCCGGAGACCCCGGGGATAGGCGGCGCTGCTGAGCAGTCTGGTGCTGCCCAGGGTGAGCTGGCCGTCGGCATCCACCTGAAAGGCGGCGCCCTCGCCCTCCACGCTGCCCAGGTCCTGAATGAAGATGTGGTCCAGGCTGCCGTCCGCGCCGGGGGTCACGGTGCCGCAGAAGCGCAGCTTGTCGCTGATAACGCTGGTAAGGGTGGAGCACAGCTCCTGGGCCTCGGACAGCTGCATGGAGCTGTTGTAGGTGCGGCCGGCGAAGCGGACGCCCACGGTCAGCAGGGCGCTGACGAGCAGGACGATGAGAACGGCGCACAGCAGCTCCGTCAGGGTGAAGCCGCGGCGGTCACGAAGCTTGTTCATGGCGTGACCTCCTCGTAATAGAGGCAGCCGTTGTCCTCATAGACCTGCACGGTGGTGCGGCCGCTGCGGGTGCCGCCGCCGGAGGCGGTCAGGGCGGCGGTGCCGTTCGACACCGCGCTGCTGTAGTGGAAGGAGATGTCGGCGGAACGGACCTTAGCGTTGATCTTGGCGGCGGAAACGGCGGCGGTGGTCAGAAATACGAAGGTCAATACGATGATCAGGATGGAGACCAGCGTCTCTACCAGTGTTTCGCCGCGGGTGCTGTTCAGCTTTTTGATACGACCGCCTCCTTTTCGATGGTGGCGTTGTCCGGCGACCAGGAGATCGTTATCGTGGTCGTGGTGACATCGCGGACCCAGAGACCGCCGCCGCTGACGGTGCTGACAGTGGGGTCGGCCTTGTTTTCGCGGAGCGTCAGCACCAGGCGGCAGTCACTGTTGCCGCCGTCGGCCAGGTGCAGGACGATGGTGATGTCGTAATTGGGCGCCATGGTAAAGACGGCGGAGACATCATCCAGCCCGTCCACGGAGAGGGTGATGGTGTCGGTAAAGCTTTTGCCGCTGTCCCTGTCCACGGCGGCCTTGCCGGCCTTGAGCCATGCGGCCGTAAACCCAGTGGGCGAGGTCGTTTCGCGGCTCGTTTCGGTGGAGGTGTCATTGGTATAGGTGGTCTTCACCGTCTCCTGGACAAAGGAGGCGTTCAGGATATCATCACGCAGCAGACGGGCCGCAGAGCTGACCGTCAGATACGCCTGCCGGGCAGCCCGGTCATTCTCCAGACGGCGGGCCGAGGAGGTGGCGGCGGTGAGGATCACCGCACTGACCATACTGGCCGCCAGCAGCAGAAGGAGGGCCATCATCAGCGTGGTGCCCTGTTGGTTTTTCAGTTTGTGCACGGGAGGGCCTCCTTTCTGCGGTGGGTCATGGAAGGGTGTCCGGTGACGGCTCGGGCGTGGGATCGGTGCCGGAGCTGCTGCTGTCCGGGGCGGATGGATCATCGGAGGGCGTGTCCTCCGGGTCCTTGCTGCCGGAAGCGGGGGTATCGGCGTCCGGGACGGTGGGGGCGCCGCCGCTGTCCGTCGTTTTGCGCACGGCGGTGAAGGCCGTGTCGGCATACAGCGGCTGGGTGATGTCCGGGGTCCAGCTGTCGATGGTGTCCGGAGAGATGCCGTTGTCCGTCAGCAGCTGGGACAGGGCTTCTGCCGCCGGCGCTGTGCCGTAGGGGACAGACAGGGTGAGCGCCTGCTCATCCACCCGGAGGGTGGCGGTCACCCGGGTGTCCTCCTCCGTCAGGGTGTAGGGAATGGACAGGGTGAAGGCGTGGCCTTCGGTGTCCATGAAGGTGACAGTGAGCGTCACGGGGCCGGGCTGCCTACCCTTGACGGTCAGAGGCCGGACAGTGAACAGGGTGTCCGGCAGGCTCTGGGGCTGGCCCTCAAAGATGCGGTAATCCGCCGTGCCGGAGAGGGCGTCGTAAGTCACGGCGTCGGTGCCGGCGTCCACGGTGACAGCAGCGGCGGAGAGGGTGAAGCGATAGCTTCCGTCCTCGTTGGCGGCCGTCAGGTCCGCGGCGCTGCCCTGGCCGTACAGGTACACCGGCGCGCCGGTGTAGGCGGGGGCGGCGGTGTAGGGGGCGCCGTTGTAGAGGGGAGCCGAGGTGTCGGCCAGGAAGGCGTCGCCCGCGCGGGTCATAATGCCCTGCTTATAGGCCGGTGTTTCCGGGACAGAGGTATTGGCGATGCCCAGCACGCCCTGCATACGGACGGGAAGCACAAGGGGCAGCTGGCTGGTGAAGGTCTCGCCGCCGGGGGCAGTGTAAGTGGCGGTGATCAGGGTGCGGTCCTCACCCTCGCTGGCGGCGGTGAGGGTGACAGAGGCCGTACGGTCGGCATTGGTAACGGGAACAGAGGCCGTGAGGACCCTGCCGCCGTACTGGGGCGTGACTGTCCATTTGACATCCAGTGCGCTGCCGAGGCTGTTGCGGGCGGTGAGCGTTAAATTACAGGTGTCACCGACAAAGAAGTCATCGCCGGGCAGGCCGTCCACGGAGATGTCCAGCGTGGAGGTGACGCTCACCAGCAGTCGGGCGGTATAGCCGCCCAGCGTGGCGAAGACCTCGGTAGAGCCGACCGACAGGCCGGTGAGGGTCACGGTGTAGCTGTGCCTGACGTCTGCCGGGGGCGTCTGTGCCTGCGGTACGGAGACGTCCACGATGCCGTCGCGGGAGCAGGTGATGGCGGGGACGGCGTCAGCGTCGGTGTCCTGGGTGAAGTGCAGCGACAGTGTGACGCTGGGGGTGGTGATACGGTCCAGCGAAAGGACGCCGCTGCTCCAGTACAGGCCGCGGGAGGGCCATTCGCCGTAGTGCAGGCAGGCGGTGCCCTGGGTCAATACGGTGGGGAAGGGGTAGTCCTGTCCGCGGAGGGCTGCCGCACTGCCGGGGAAGCTGTATTTGCCGTGGGCCGACTGGCCGTTTTCCTCCGTGGTGACCCAGTGGAAGCTGCCGTCGTCGCTGCCGCCGTTCAGCAGCGCGGTGAAGCGCTTTCCGTCGATGTCCGCACGGCCGGACATCTGCTCGTAGCTCAGGGCAGTAAGGCCGTTGATGGTGTAGGGGCTGCTGCCGGTGTTCCATGTGTACTTGGACAGATAGCTCAGTTTGCCACAGAGCATATCCATCCGCGCGGTATCGGTGCTCAGCAGGGTGGCCAGGGAGTAGTAGGTGTACTGTCCATTGGACTTGGTGGACTTGCCGTAGAAGGTGGGGAGGCTGTTGAAGGAGATCGCGGCGCTGCTGTCCAGGTAGTAGCAGTTGTTGATGGTCAGCTGGGCGGTGCCGCCGTTCACGCCGGCACGGTCGGCGATGCTGCCGATGAGGGAGATGCCGGTGATGGTGCCCTCCATGGCAGGGAAGGTCATGTAGGTGTAGCAGTTGTTGTAGGTGGGCTGGCCGTCCTTGCTGCCGGAGAAGTTGGAGAAGGTGGCGGAGAAGCCGCTGCCGCCGATGCCGCCGATGTACACGTAGGTGTCCGGGCCGGCCTCCGCGCCGCCCTGGGTCATTTTGACGGCTTTAGGCGTCGTCTCATAGCGATTCACGAAGACGGTGTTGGAGCCATCGCCGGTGAGGATGCGCTCGTTCAGCAGATCGTTGGCGACGGTGATGCTGCCGCCGGTGTAGCAGTCCGACACATCATAGCGGACGCCGCCCACCAGGCCGCCCACGCGGACATAGTTGCCCCACTGGGCCTTGTTCATGGCGCCGGTGTTTGCGTAGCGGTGGGTACAGTTGATATTCAGCTTGACCACGGCGGAGCACCTGTTCAGATTGGCGCTGGATACGCCCACCAGCCCGCCGATGGCGGCTTCGCCCACGAACTGCCGGTTTTTGCTGTTGTCGGTCACGGTGTAGCCGGCGATAGCGCAGTTGCTGATGGTGCTGACCTTCGTCTTGTCCTTCAGGTTTTCATCATAGTCGTAGGCAATGCCTACCAGACCGCCCAGGGCGTAGGAGGTGGCGTAATTCTCCGGCCCGGTGGCACCGGAGGCGGGGGTGGCGTCGGTCTTGCGCTGGATAACGGCGTCGTTGTCGCTGTAGAGCACGATGTTTTTGATCTCCGCGCCGGCGGTGGTGCCGAACAGACCCACGTTGTAGCAATGGGAGGTGATGTTCACATTCTTGATGTAGTAGTTGCCGCCGTCGTAGATACCGCCGAACCAGTTGTACAGCGTCAGATCATAGGTTTCATTGCCCCTGTTCAACTGGCCGTTGTTCACCGCGCCGGCAATGGGGTGGAAGTCGTAGTTTGCGGCCGTGCCGTCGGCGGCGGTGCCGTGTCCTGCGCCGTTGAGGTCGTGGGTCTGCTGCCAGGTGAGGATAGGACGGGGGCCGCCGGTGCTGTCGCCGGCCAGCGCCATCGCCTTTGTCTGCAGCGCATTGTCGCGGCGGTTGGTGTATTGCAGATAGGGATAATACTTGTAGTCACTATTACTGCCTGTGACATCGCGCGTCGTGCTGCCCTGACTGTCGATATAGCTCCAGTTAATGTATTGCAGCTGCTCTATGGAGCGTACCTGGTAGGGCTTGGAGGCCGTTCCCGGCGCATTGTTGGAGGACAGGGCGAAGGCGTCGGCAAAGAAGGGGCTGACGGTGTAGGTCAGCGCGGCGTCCTCGTGGGTCAGCATCCAGGCATCATTGGCCTGGGTGCCGCTGGTCAGGTGCAGGCCGTTATCGGAGGTCTTGTAGGTGACGAAATTGAATTCCGGCATCTGCCGGTGCAGGTCATCGGCCGCCGCGGTATAGCGAGTGCCGGTCACGGTGATGCCGGTGGAGAGCACAGGCTCGGTGGTGCTGCCGGCGGACCAATAGTAACCGTAGCCGTAAGCGGTAACGGTGCCGCCGTCGTCATGGGAGACACAGAGACTGCTGTTGGTCTTGTATTCGCCGTCCTCGACACCATATCCAGGACTTTGAGGACGCGGTGTACAACAAGGACACCTTCACAAGCAGCAAAGGGCAGCATTACAGTGAGCTGTTCGATGTGGACGATCTGGTGGATTACTGGCTGGTCAACGAGTTTATGGGCAATTTGGATTCCGGCTCTTTTTCCAGTACCTATATGTACAAGGATATCGGCGGCGACAAGTTCCATATGGGACCGGTTTGGGATTTCGACAGCAGCTCGGGCAACTACCACGGGCACAGCAAGCAATGCCCCGCCGACCAATGGGTTGCCGGCAAACAGGGCAAATGGTACCGGCGGCTGTATCGTGATCGCAGCTTTGTTGAAAGGCTGCGGGAGCGGTATTGGGAAAACCGCGATTTTTTGAGCAGCATGGCGACCCGCGCGGAACAATACTATACCGCGTTGTATGCGGAAGCCGCCACCGACCACGATTATTGGAAAATTCCCACCACCTATTTGTACGATGGGCGGCTGCTGGTGGATTGGCTGAACGATCGGGTGGCGTTCTTTGATGCACAATTTGAAACGGTGGACACCGCTTACGCGTCGCTTAACTCATAACCCAATCGCCCCTCCGGCGGATCACCGGAGGGGCGATTTTGCACGAGAAAAGGCGCTCGGAAATATCCGAGCGCCTTTGTTACGCCTTGCGTGTGGGGTCAGGAGGAGATCAATACATCCCGTCCATGCCCGCCGGAGCAGCCGGAGCGGCCGCAGCCGGTTCTTTCTTATCTGCCACCAACGATTCGGTGGTCAGCACCATCGCCGCCACAGACGCCGCGTTCTGCAGAGCCGAACGGGTCACTTTGGTGGGATCCACAATGCCCGCCGCGAACATATCGCCGTACTCTTCGGTCGCAAAGTTGAAGCCGAAGTTGGCTTTGCGGGAGTTGCTGATCTTGTCGATGATGACGCTGCCTTCCAGACCCGCGTTCAACGCGATCTGGCGCACCGGCTCTTCCATCGCTTTCAGCACGATCTGCACACCGGTCTTTTCGTCGCCGGTGGTGGTTTTCAGCAGAGGTTTCAAAGACGCCATCGCGTTGATCAGCGCCACACCGCCGCCAGCCACCAGACCCTCTTCCACCGCGGCTTTCGTCGCAGCCAGAGCATCTTCGATGCGCAGTTTCTTTTCTTTCATTTCGACTTCGGTCGCCGCGCCGACTTTGATAACGGCTACGCCGCCAGCCAGCTTCGCCAGACGCTCTTGCAGCTTCTCGCGATCGAAATCCGAAGTGGTGGTTTCAATCTGCGCACGGATCTGACCCTCGCGGGCGTTGATCTCGTCCGAGCTGCCGGCGCCATCCACGATGATGGTGGTTTCTTTCTGCACCTTGACCTGACGGGCACGACCCAGCTGGTCAATGGTGGTTTCTTTCAGATCCAGACCCAGTTCGTCCGAGATCACCTGACCGCCGGTCAGGATAGCGATATCCTGCAGCATCTCTTTGCGGCGATCGCCAAAGCCCGGGGCTTTGACCGCGACGCAGGTGAAGGTGCCGCGCAGTTTGTTGACGATCAGGGTAGACAGCGCCTCGCCCTCAACATCCTCGGCGATGATGACCAGCTTTTTGCCAGCCTGCAGAATCTGCTCCAGCAGCGGCAGAATGTCCTGCACATTGGAGATCTTCTTATCGGTAATCAGGATATAAGCATCGTCGATAACCGCTTCCATCTTGTCGGTATCGGTGACCATGTAGGGGGTGATATAGCCACGGTCGAACTGCATACCTTCCACAACTTCGGAATAGGTTTCGGCGGTTTTGGATTCTTCCACCGTGATAACGCCGTCGGCAGACACTTTTTCCATCGCCTCGGCGATCAATTTACCGATCTGGGCATCGCCCGCCGAAATGGTCGCCGCGCTGGCGATATCTTCGGTGCCGCTGACCTGTTTGGAGTTGGCTTCCACCGCTTTCACAACGGTGTCCACCGCCTGCTGCATACCGCGTTTCACGCCCATCGGGTTGGCACCCGCGGCGACATTCTTCATGCCCTCGCGAATCAGCGCCTGCGCCAGCAGGGTCGCGGTGGTGGTACCATCGCCCGCCACATCGTTGGTTTTGGTGGATACTTCTTTCACCAGCTGCGCGCCCATGTTCTCGAACGCGTCATCCAGCTCGATCTCTTTCGCGATGGTCACACCATCGTTGGTGATGAGGGGCGAACCGAATTTTTTGTCCAGAACCACGTTGCGGCCTTTCGGGCCGAGGGTGATTTTAACGGTATTGGCCAGCTGGTCAACGCCGCGCTGCAGCGCCTTGCGGGCTTCTTCGCCATAGAGAATTTCTTTAGACATACGTCATTCCTCCTAAATTAAGTGTTGGTATACGCAAATGAATTATTCCACGATCGCCAGAATATCGCCCTGACGCACGATAGTGTACTCTTCGCCGTCCAGTTTGACTTCGGTGCCGGAATATTTGCTGGCGATCACTTTGTCGCCCACTTTCAAATACATGGTGATGTCTTTGCCGTCCACATTACCGCCGGGGCCCACCGCCACAACTTCGGCGACCTGGGGTTTTTCTTTCGCAGAACCGGCCAGAATGATACCGCTTTTGGTGGTTTCTTCCGCTTCGGTCATTTTGATGACCACACGGTCAGCAAGAGGTTTGATAGTCATAAACAATTCCTCCCATACGAGATGTTAATTTTAGCACTCAAACTCCCGGAGTGCTAACCTGTACACTATTGTACCCTAAAATCTGGAAAAATCAAGAGGAAAAAAGCAGTTTTTCCGATTCTTAATAATTTTTTTACAAACGCCGCGTGTAGGGGCTCTCCATGGTAAAAACGGCAGGCTCAACAAAAGTTGAGTCTGCCGTTTGCTCTGTTAATGCATGGTTGTGGGCGGTTACAGCACAATCTCTTGTCCGGAGCCGACCAGCCGAATGGAATCGTACGGCTGGTAGCCCGCGTGCAGCAGGCGGGCGGAAACCTCCCCTGCCTCGTTCACGGTGAACCGATAGTGATGATACGCGCCGTCGCGATAAGCGAAATCCTCGCCGTTGTCGTAATAATGGTCGGCGCTGCCCTGCCCGGGGTACACATCCAGCAGCAGCGTGCCGGTTTTTTCGCCGACATAAGATTGCTCCTCCATCATCGGCAGCACGCTGCCGGCGCGCACGTACAGCGGACAGGTATCCAGCGGCGCTTCGCGAATCAGCCAGCGCGGACCGGTCAGCTTCTCTTTTGTCCAGTAATCATACCACTCACCTTGCGGCAAATACACCATTCGCTTATCCGCGCCCTGCTGCACCACCGGCGCCACCAGCAGACTGGGGCCCACCATAAATTCATCATTGCAGGTGCGCGCGGTCGGATCCTGTTCAAAATGATAGACCAGCGGACGCATCAACGGAGCGCCGGTTCGCTCTTCCTCAAAGAACAGATCGTACAGATACAGGATCAGCCGGTAGCGCAGCTTGACATACCGGCGGTAAATATCCAGCACCTCTTTGCCAAACCGCCACGGCTCCTGCATGCGGGTGTTGGCGCTGGAATGGTTGCGCATCAGCGGCGAAAAGCAGGCGGCCTGCACCCACCGCGCCATCAGCTCGGGAGTGGTATCGGCACCAAAGCCGCCGATGTCGGTACCGACAAACGGCATACCCGACAGCCCCAAATTGCACAGCTGCGGAATCAGCATCTGCAAATGCGCCCACAGGCTGGTGTTGTCGCCTGTCCACGCGGTGGCGTATTTTTGCGAACCGGCAAAGCAGGCGCGGGTGATGACAAACGGACGGCGGCCGTCCAGCTCCTTCAATCCCTCGTAGGTGGCTTTCGCCATCAAATGCCCGTACACATTATGCATTTCCGCATGGGTGGTGGAGCGCTGCTCATCGGTGAACACCACATCCTCCGGCAGCGGGCCGTTGAAGCTCGCCGGTTCGTTCATATCGTTCCAGATGCCGCGCACACCCTTGTTCAGCAAAAAAGCGTGCTGTTTCCCCCACCATGCGCGTACACGGGGTGAACCGAAATCGGGGAACACCGCATCCCCCGGCCACACGCGATTGACATACGGCTCGCCCTCCGGCGTGGTGGCAAAGCAGTCCTGCGCCACGCCTTGCTCATATACCGGATAGCCGGATTCTACCTTGACACCGGGGTCCACAATAGTCACGATCTTAAAGCCATCGTCCGACAGCTTTTGCAAACACGCGGCGGGGTCGCCGTGATAGCGCTCCCGGTTCCATGTGAACACCTTGTAGTGCTCCATATAGTCGATATCCAGATGGATCGCGTCACAGGGAATATCCTGCCGGCGCAGCTCGTGTGCCACCGCTTCGACATCCTCCTGATACACATAACCCCAGCGGGATTGGTGATAGCCCAGTGTCCACTTTTGCGGCAGCGGGCAGGTGCCGGTCAGATAGGTATACCCGCTCACTATCTGCGGCAGGGTGTCACCGGCGATATAATAATAATCGAGATCACCGCCCACACTGCCGAACCAGAAATAATCATCTGACTCCTTGCCCATATCGAAAGCGGAGCGATAGGTGTTATTCAGAAACAGGCCGTACACATGCGTGTCGGTCAGCGCGATGAAAAACGGAATGGATTTATACAGCGCTTTGAACGAGTCGACATGCGGCGCGGGGTTATCGGTGTTCCACATCTCGTAATCGTAGTGGCGTTTGTCCAAAAAACCGGTTTTGTCGCCCAAGCCGTAAAAATGCTCGGATCCCTGCATGGATTTGGCAACACGAAACGCCAGCTGGCGATCCTGCTCCACGCCGTGTCCCTCTTTTTGCATCAGGCGGAGGGTTTCCTCGCTGGCGCGAGGCACCGGTGTGCGCTCGCCGCGATAATCCGCGCAGACAAGCTGCCCGGCAGCATCGTAAAAATCCACATAGCCGCCGTCCGACACACGCACCTGCACAGCTGCGGTTTTCAGACACAGTGCGCCCTCTTCCCGCGCGACCGAAAACGGCACCGGCTGCGTTTTGTCCCCCTCAATCGCCTTGGAGGTGCGCCGGATATCATCCTGTTTGACAAACACCCGCACGATGGTGGGCGTGAGAATTTGCAGCTGTATCACTTGTGCTTCAAAGGCGACGGACACGGTTTGTCCGTCCACCCGATAGGATGCAATTGCTCCTGTGGGCATGGATCATCCCTCCGATCTTTGCGTTTATCATACCGGATGCCAACGGCAAAGTCAAGCCGATCCGGACACAGAAAAAGACCGAAACCATCGACAGACGGTTTCGGCCTTTTTGGAAAACAAATCTTATTTCACCATGCCGGCGACTTCAGCCGCGAAGTCATCCTCGCGTTTTTGCAGGCCCTCGCCTTTTTCAAAGCGGACATAGTCCACAACCTTCATCGCGCCGACTTTCTTCGCCTCATCAGCCACATACTGCTCCACAGTCACGTCGCCGTTTTTGACGAACGCCTGCTGCATCAGGCAGTTCTGCTCGTAGAACTTGCCGATACGGCCTTCCACCATCTTCTCGATGATGTTCTGGGGCTTCTTGGCGTTTTTGGGATCGTTCTGAATCTGGGCGATCAGCACTTCTTTCTCATGGTCGATCGCTTCGGCCGGAACGGTCGATTTGTCCAGATACAGCGGATTCAACGCCGCGATCTGCATTGCAACGTCTTTACCGCACTCCTGCAGCACATCGGAAGCCGCCGCGGCATCGTCCGCTTCAAATTTCACCAGCACGCCGATACGGCCGCCGCCGTGGACATACGCCACGCAATCGCCGCTGTAACGAACAAAACGGCGAATGGTCAGGTTTTCACCGATAACCAGGATCTTATCGCGCAGCGCATCCGCCACGGTCAGAGAGCCTTCAAAGGGCAGCTCCAGCAGAGCAGCCACATCCGCCGGATCTTTGTCCGCCACGATCTCCGCCAGCGCTTTCACAAACGCCTGGAAGTCCGCGTTTTTACCAACAAAGTCGGTTTCGGAGTTGACTTCGATCACGACGCCCACTTTTTTCGCGGTATCCGCGAAAGCGTAAACCAGACCTTCCGCCGCGATACGACCGGATTTTTTCGCCGCCGCCGCCAGACCTTTTTCACGCAGGATGTCGATCGCTTTTTCCATATCGCCGTCGGTCTGGGTCAGGGCTTTTTTGCAGTCCATCATACCAACGCCGGTTCTTTCGCGCAGTTGCTGCACATCTTTTGCTGTAAATGCCATGGATGTTTACCTCCTATAATTATAATGAGAATAAAGGACGATTACGCCTCGGCGGGAGCTTCCTCTTCGGTCGCTTCCTCAGCGGTTTCGGCACCATCCTGACCCTGACGGCCTTCGATGATGGCGTTCGCCATGGTCGCCGACAGCAGTTTCACGGCACGGATCGCGTCGTCGTTGCCGGGGATCACATAGTCGACATCGTCCGGATCGCAGTTGGTGTCCACGATCGCCACGATCGGGATACCCAGCTTTTTGGCTTCCGCCACCGCGATCTTCTCTTTGCGGGGGTCAACGATAAACAGGGCGCCGGGCAGTTTTTTCATGTCCTTGATGCCGCCCAGGAATTTTTCCAGTTTTTCGATTTCGTGGTTCAGTTTGATAACTTCCTTTTTGGGAAGCAGATCAAAGGTGCCGTCCTCTTCCATCTTCTTCAGCTGCGCCAAGCGGGCAATACGACCCTGGATGGTGCGGAAGTTGGTCAGCATACCGCCCAACCAACGGGCGTTGACATAGTAGGCGCCGGCGCGTTCCGCTTCCTCGCGGATGGATTCCTGCGCCTGCTTTTTGGTGCCCACGAAGAGCACGCTCTGGCCGTTCGCCGACAGGTCACGCACGAAAGCATACGCGTCCTCCAGTTTGCGGACGGTTTTCTGCAGGTCAATGATGTAGATGCCATTGCGCTCCGTGAAAATGTAGGGCGCCATTTTGGGGTTCCAGCGGCGGGTCTGGTGACCGAAGTGCACACCAGCCTCCAGCAGCTGTTTCATGGATACGACTGCCATAGGTTTTTCCTCCTTGGTTTTTCCTCCACAATGTCCGTGACCGGACCATTTGTCCGTGCCCCGCCACAGCCACCACCCATGTGGGCAGCACCGACCGTGGGAACGACACCGTGTGCGATTTGCCGAATTATTATACCATAACAAAAAATCTCCCGCAACACTCTGCCGGAGATTTTTCTAAAAAACCGTATTTTCTATATTTCAAACAAACTAAACAGGCGTTGTCACTGGTCGTTTTGTGCTATTTGTGGTATTTCCCGCCGCCGGCGATCTGAAACCCGCGATAAATCTGCTCCAACAGCATCACCCGCGCCAGCTGGTGCGGAAAGGTCATGGGCGACATGGACAAATGCCAGCGCGCTGTCTGCTTTACCGCCGGCGACAGCCCCCATGAGCCGCCGATGATGAACGCCAGATGGCTGACCCCTTCCACCGACAGCTTCTGCATCCGCGCCGCCAGCTCCGGCGACGCGAGCGGTTTGCCCTCGATGCACAACGCAACCGGATACGCCCCGGCGGGCAGCTTGTCCAGCAGCCGCTTGCCCTCCGCCTGCACGATCGCTTCGATCTGCGCCGGCGAGGGTTGCTCGGGCGCACGCTCCTCGTCCACTTCGATCAGCTGGAACCGGCAAAAACCGCCCAGCCGCTTCTCATATTCGGCGCAGGCATCCCGCCAATAGCGTTCCTTGCACTTTCCCACGCACAGCAGTGTGACCCGCAGCATCAAAACACCACCATTTCGTTATCGTCCCGCGGGCTTGCCACGGTCAACCGAAAATCCGCGTTTTCGCGCAAACCGCCGCCGCACAAGGCGGCGTTCGCGGTTACATACGCCAGCTCCGGCGTGTTGTTTTCACGGCTCAGGTGTGCCAGCACGAACCGCGCGGTTCCCTGTTCGGCAAAGGACAACAGCTCGCCCGCGCACGCATCGTTGGACAAATGTCCGCGATCCGACAAAATGCGGCGTTTCAGCGGATAGGGATACGGCCCGTTTTCCAGCATTTGCACCACATGGTTGGACTCGATGTGCAGCAGATCACAGCCGCGCACTGCCTCCCGCACCTCGTCGGTCATGACCCCCATATCGGTGGCGATCGCCACCCGCCGGTCGTCCGGTGTATGTACGCAAAAGCCCATGCTTTCGGCGGCATCGTGCGGCGTATGGAACGCCCGCACCTCCATATCCGCTACGGTGATGGTGCCCGGCGGCACCGCCGTGACGGTATCCTGTTCGGTCAGTGTACCGTTTTGCAGCAGCGCATCATAGGTACCGAAAGAGGTGATGACCGGCCAGTGGTAGCGCCTGAGCAGTACCCGCAGCCCGGCGATGTGATCGCTGTGCTCGTGGGTGACCAGCACCGCCTGGATGCGGTCGGGTTCGATCTCCCGCTCGCGCAGGGCGGTTTCGATCCGCTTGGCGCTGACACCGGCGTCCACCAGCAGCCCGCCGCTCGCCGTGCCGATATAGGTGCAGTTACCACTGCTGCCGCTGAACAGCGGACAATACCGTGCCATAGTGTGGTTCCTTTCCGTTGATACAGCAAAAAATTCTCCGCGTAAAACGGAGAATTTTTGATCGGTTCGGTTGAGAGTTACAGCGCTTGCGCCACCGAGGTATCCGGCACCGTGATGCGGCGGATATCGGCACCCAGCGCCCGCAGCTTTTCAACAATGCTGTCGTAGCCGCGTTCAATATGATGGATGTCCTCAATTTCGGTGTGACCGTGCGCCGCCAGCGCCGCGATCACCACCGCCGCGCCTGCCCGCAGATCCACCGCTTTGACCGGCGCGCCTTCCAGATGATCCACGCCCTGGAACACCGCGACTTTGCCGTCCACCTGCACCTGCGCGCCCATGCGGCGCAGCTCGTTGACATAGCGGAAGCGGTTTTCCCACACGCTTTCGGTCAGGATGCTCGCCCCGTCCGCCAGCGACAGCAACACCCCGATCTGGGGCTGCATATCGGTCGGGAAACCGGGATGCGGCATGGTTTTTACATTGCAGCGCTTGATGGGGCCTTCCATCGCCACGCGGATCGCGTCGTCATCCTCTTCCACCAACGCGCCCATCTCCTGCAGCTTGGCGGTGATGGATTCGAGGTGTTTCGGAATGACGTTGCGGATGGTCACATCTCCATGGGTCGCGACCGCCGCCGCCATATAGGTGCCCGCTTCGATCTGGTCGGGAATGATCGAATACGACGTTCCCTCCAGATGATCCACGCCCAGCACCTTGATAACATCGGTGCCCGCGCCGCGGATATCCGCGCCCATCGAGTTGAGGAAGTTCGCGAGATCCACGATATGCGGTTCTTTGGCAGCGTTTTCGATGATGGTGGTACCTTTGGCACGCACCGCCGCCAGCATAATATTGATGGTAGCGCCCACCGACACCATGTCGAGATACACCGAGTTGCCGACCAGGCGGTCGGTCTGCACTTCGATCATACCGTTTTCCATCGGAGACACCACCGCGCCCAGCGCGCTGAAGCCCTTGAGGTGCTGGTCGATCGGACGCACACCGAAGTTGCAGCCGCCCGGCATGGACACCCGCGCTTCGCCGTAGCGGCCAAGCAAGGAGCCGATGAAATAATACGATGCGCGCATATGCCGTGCCAGATCGTGCGGCACGGTATGGGTGAATATGCTCCGGGGATCGATCTCGACAGCGTGTTTATCGACACGACGAACCACCGCCCCTAATCCCGAAAGGATTTCCAGCGCGGTCGAAACATCGGCAATATTCGGTATATTATCAATATGGCACACGCCATCAGAAAGTATCACAGCCGGAAGAATCGCTACTACTGCGTTTTTGGCGCCGCTGATCTCCACATCGCCCCGGAGACGGCAGCCCCCTTGAATAACAAACTTATCCAATGATTTCCCTCTCCCAAACCTTTTTAATGTTCTTAGTATACCACTTCCGGCTATAAAAATCAAATCAAAATTTTTGATTATTTTTCCTGCAACTTTCGGGCAGACCATCCAAAAGCACTGCCATATTTAGTCCACTTCCCGCCTTAGCGTGTCAACAACTGCGGCGGGGCTATCCGAACAATCCGCCCAGCAGCCGACGTCCGCGGCGGCACGCGGGCTGGCCGCAAGGGCTTTCGCGGCGCACCAGAATGGTTTCCTCCCCGATCACCTCGATTTCGCGCCAGCAAATGGTGATGTCCTCTTCGTGCCCCATCAAGCCAAAGCATTTGGGTCGTCCGCGAATCACGATCGCCACCAGCTGGGCGGTGCAGGTATCCACCTCCACATCGTCCACGCACCCTAAGCGGTGACCGTCGCACACATTGATGACCTCTTTGCTGTGCATATCGGTTATCCGGCAAATCATACGCACACCTCCCCTGTCCTCCATATTACGCACCGGACAGGCAAAATATGCCCGCCGGCGCGTATGACAACCCCCGCCGTTGCCCATACTGATAGCAGAAACGCGGAAAGGGCGTGGTGGGGCTTTGTATAACAAGGTGGAAATTTGCGGGGTGAACACCGCCGATCTGAAGGTGTTGAGCGAAAGCGACAAAATGCGCTTGCTGCAGGAGATGCACGCCGGGCAGCCGGGAGCGCGGGAAGAGCTGGTCAACGGCAATTTGCGGCTGGTGCTGAGCGTGGTGCAGCGATTTACCCAGCGCGGCGAAAATCTGGACGATCTGTTTCAGGTCGGCTGCATCGGGCTGATCAAATCCATTGACAATTTTGATGTGAGCTTGAATGTGCGGTTCTCTACCTATGCGGTGCCGATGATCATCGGTGAGATTCGCCGTTATCTGCGGGACAACAACAGCATCCGCATCAGCCGCTCCATGCGGGATACCGCTTACAAAGCGATGCAGATGAAGGAACAGCTGACTGCTGAGCAATCGCGCGAGCCAACAGTGGAGGAGATCGCCGCCCGGTTGGAGCTGCCGCGCGAGCAGGTGGTGCTGGCACTGGAATCCATTGTGGAGCCGGTGTCTCTGTATGAGCCGGTGTACGCCGACGGCGGCGATACCATTTATGTGATGGATCAGGTGGGCGACCATAACGACGACCGAAACTGGTTGGACGAGATCGCGCTGAAAGAGGCGATCCACGGGCTGAGCGACCGCGAAAAGAAAATTCTGCATCTTCGGTTTTTCAAGGGGATGACCCAAATTGAGGTGTCCGGCGAGATCGGCATTTCGCAAGCACAGGTCAGCCGGATTGAAAAAGCGGCGCTGGAACAAATCAAGCGGCAGATGTAACCACACGCAAAAGCAGCGGGGGAAACGGTTTCCCCCGCTGCTTTTTTACTGTTACAGGTATCAGATACGCGCGACACCGCTGTCGCGGGCGGCTTGCGCCACCGCTTTCGCCACGGCGGCGGTCACGGCGCGATCCAGCGCGCTGGGAATGATATATTCCGCCGACAGCTGCTCATCGGTAACATAATCGGCGATCGCCTTGGCGGCCGCCAGCTTCATGGCATCGTTGATATCGCTGGCGCGCACATCCAGCGCCCCCCGAAAGATGCCGGGGAATGCCAGCACATTGTTGATCTGGTTGGGAAAATCGCTGCGACCGGTGCCCACCACCGCCGCGCCCGCCTCTTTGGCGAGATCCGGCATGATCTCCGGCACCGGGTTGGCCATTGGGAACAGGATCGGGTTGTCGTTCATGGTTTTGACCATATCCGGCGTGACGCAACCGGGCGCGGACACGCCGATAAACACATCGGCGCCCACCAGCATATCCGCCAGACTTCCGCGGCGGCCCTCCAAATTGGTCACTTTGGCAATCTCCTCCTGCGCGGGGGTCAGCCCCTCGGCACCGGCATAGATCGCGCCCTGGCGATCACACAGCACCGCGTGCTTCAGCCCCATAGCGAGCAGCAGCTTGGTGATGGCGATACCCGCCGAACCGGCACCGTTGAGCACCAAGTGCACCTCATCCAGCTTTTTGCCGGTTACCCGCAGCGCATTCATCAGCGCCGCCAGCACCACCACGGCGGTGCCGTGCTGGTCGTCGTGGAAAATCGGAATATCGCAGCATTCCTTCAGCCGCCGCTCGATTTCAAAGCAGCGGGGCGCGGCGATGTCTTCCAGATTGATCCCGCCAAAGCTGCCCGCCAACAGACGGATGGTGTTGACAATCTCGTCCACATCTTTGGAACGGATGCACAGCGGCACCGCATCCACATCTCCGAACGCCTTGAACAGCGCACATTTGCCCTCCATCACCGGCATGCCGGCTTCGGGGCCGATATCGCCGAGCCCCAGCACCGCGGTGCCGTCGGTCACCACCGCCACCAGATTGGCGCGGCGGGTCAGCTCGTAGCTTTTATTGACATCTTTTTGAATTTCCAAACAAGGCTGCGCCACGCCGGGGGTATACGCCAGCGAGAGATCCTCCCGCGTTTGCATCGGCACACGGCACACAACCTCGATCTTTCCCTGCCATTCGTAATGCTTTTTGAGCGATTCCTTTGCATAATCCATGGGTCATCCGTCCTTTCAACTATCCTTGGCAACGGGTATTACCTTATCATTTTTCGCCGCAAAAGTCAATCGCGCCGACCGCTTGCAACGCCGGATGGGATATGCTATACTGGCAAAGTATTCTTATATTAAAGGAGTAACGCATCATGAAGCAATGGATAAAACGAGCCGGCTGTCTGCTGGTGGGCGCGGCGCTCGCGGCGACATCGCTGACCGGCTGCACCAAAAGTGACAAGCCCAGTAGCAACGACGGCGCGTCGTCCTCCGCGGTGTCCGACGAAGCGATCGACATCCGCATGGCGGTCATCAAAGGCCCCACCGGTGTGGGCGCGGTCAATTTGTGGGCAAACCAGGACAACGGCGAAGCGCGCAACCGCTACACCTTTGAAACGGTGACCACCCCCGATCTGGCGGTGAACAAAATCGCCAACGGCGATGTGGATATTGCGGCGCTGCCCACCAACGCGGCGGCGGCGCTGTATGCCAAAACGAACGGCAAAATTCAGGTGCTCGCGGTCAACACGCTGGGGGTGTTGTATATGCTGGAAAACGGCGACAGCATCCAAAGCGTAGCGGATCTGAAAGGTAAAACCATTTATTCCACCGGACAGGGTGCCAACCCGGAATATATTCTCAATTATATTCTGGAGCAAAACGGGCTGACCCCCGGCAAGGATGTCACCATCAAATTTGTAGCGGAAAATGACGAGCTGGCGGCGCTGCTGGTCAAAGGCACCGCCACCGTGGCGATGGTTCCCGAACCGGTCGCCACCACGGTGCGCAGCAAAAACGATAAGCTGCGGGTGGCGTTGAGCATGACCGACGAATGGGACGCGGTCGCGGGCGAGAACAGCGCACTGATGATGGGCTGCATCGTTGGCAACAAAGACTTTGTGGCGGCGCATCCCGATGGCATCCGCACCTTTTTGCAGGAATACGAAGCGTCCATCGAACGCGCCAATGCGGTGCGGGATGAAACCGCCAAGTTGTGCAAAAAATACGCGATCATCGAGGACGAAACGGTGGCAGAGCGTTCCATTGTCGGCTGCAATCTGGTGTTTATCGAAGGCGATAAGATGAAAGACAAGCTGACCGGTTATTACAATGTTCTGCTGAAGGCCAACCCCAAATCGATCGGAGGAAAACTGCCGGATGACGCGTTCTACTACTTGGGTGAAACCGCTTAAAACGATCGCCCGGTGGCTGGGTGTCGCGGCGTTTTGGCTGCTTGTGTGGCAACTCATCAGCACCATCGTGGCGCAGGAACTGCTGGTTCCTGCGCCTTTCGCTGTGGGACGGGCATTGTGGGAGCACGGGCAATGGGCAGATGGCATTCAACGCGGCGTCCGCCTGCACAGCCTGCGGTCAGCACCCCCTCTTCCTCGGAGTCGATGTTCACCAGCATCCGGCCCTCAAGGTCGGAAAAATCCATGGCAGATGCACCCAGCAGGCCCACCTCCTCGCAGACGGTCAGCACGACCTCCAGCGCAGGGTGGGGAATGTCCTTTGCGTCCAGAACAGCCAGCGCATAGGCCACGGCAATGCCGTCGTCGCCGCCAAGGGTCGTGCCCTCGGCGCACACATAGCCGCCGTCTACGACCGGGTGGATGGCATCCTTCTCAAGATCCAGCGGGCAGTCGGCGGTCTTGTCGCCCACCATGTCCAGATGGCCCTGCAGGATCAGGCCCGGCTCCTTCTCGTATCCGGGTGTGGCCGGTGCCTTGATGAGCACATTGCCCATCTCGTCCTGACGGCAGGCAAGGCCGTGGGCCTTGGCGAACTGCACGCAGTAGTCGCTCAGTGCCTTTTCGTGGTGGGAGGTGTGCGGAATGCTGCAGATCTCCTCAAAGTAATAAAAAACCGAAGCCGGTTCCAGTCCGGTCAGTGCACTCATATACTCTCGCTCCTTTATTTATAAGGTGAAATGCTTCTGTCCATATTCTAACAGATTCTGCAGCCGGATACAATGTGTTGTATCCGGCAAAATATTTTTTCTGCCGGTGCTTGCAGACGGCGGGCCGGGTCGTATAATAGGAATAGTTACAAAAATAACATTCGAGTGGCTCTAAGGTTCTGCCGCCCGGAAAGGAGAACTTCGCCATGCGCTATACCATCAGTGAAATGGCTTCGCTGCTGGGTGTGACCACCCATACCCTGCGGTACTACGAAAAAATGGGTCTCATCCGCCCCGAGGTAAACGAGGAGACCGGCTACCGCTACTATACCGTCACCGACACCCGCCGGTTCAACCTCTGCCGGGAGCTGCGCGCGGCGGAACTCTCGCTGGAAGAGTGCCGGGAGCTGATCGGCAGCCCGTCGGTGGAGCAGAGCGACAAGATGTTTGCCCGGCAGGCCGCCCGGCTGCGGCGCAGGCACCAAAATGCGCGTATCTGCAAATTGGCTCTGATAGAGCAGGATAGGTAATCTATTAACGGTGTCGATTGCTGGAGCCAACAGTAAATTACTGTCCGGGAAAACAGGA
>OGYL01001141.1_pt1 | contig 20902 bp, 14 predicted proteins | sample 1576541 | NCBI WGS metagenome assembly OGYL01 (sample SAMEA3541551, study PRJEB24748) | human gut metagenome | biome: human gut; feature: human-associated habitat; material: faeces | place: China | collected 2012 | reverse complement strand
CCCCCCTTTCAAGAATGAAAATCTTGCGTCCTAACCGATAGACGAACGGGCCATCTTGCTAATGATTTCTCTTTTAGCGTTTTGGGCTGTTGTTTTCCCGATTTCGAGTGCAAAGATAGAGCTTCTTTTTTTACTGGCAAAGCTTTTGCTATAGAAATTTTGCAAATAGTTATGTTTTTAACTTTTGTTTGGAACTCATATCTTTCAGATGGATGTCTAATGCCTTGACGGAAATGTTTATTTCCCAGATACATACGCCTAGCGAAGCAGCCAAAAGCACAAGGGCCGAACCGAATAGATAAATGGCCAGCTCTGGCAGATTAATATAGATGGAGAACATCGCTACTACGCATAGCAGCAGACTGGCGATACCCAGAATCTGCATGCTTTGTGTCAGCGACAGCCGTTTCCGCAGATTCTTGATTTGTTCGATGTCTTGCGGATTTCCGCTTTGCTGATATTTGTCTTTCAGGTTGCGCACGACATTGGCATACGCCAGAAAGCGGTTTGTGTAGGCCAATAAGATCAGCGATATGGCCGAAAACAGAAGTGAAGGTGTTGTCAGATCTAGCATTTTGAATTGTAAGTTTAATAAGAACCTTATAATCTTATAACCTCAAAATTCCTATCTTTGTTTAAAAACCGAGAATATGCTTTATAAAACACAAGGGATCGTGCTGCATTCTCTTCCATATAAAGATGTATATACGATCTTACATATATATACAAAAGACTTCGGGCGGGTTTCATATATGGTGGCGCGCAAACGGGGGAAAAGGTCTTCGGTGTCGCAGGCTTTGTTCATGCCGCTTTCGGTGCTGGATTTGGAAGTCGAGCATCAGAACAAACGGGATATCCAGCGCATCAAGGAAGTACATCTGGCTTTTTCGGCTTCGTCCTTTCAGTTGGATCCGGTCAAGAACGTGCTGGCTCTTTTCTTGTCGGAAGTCCTTTTCCGGGTGGTGAAAGATACGCAACCCGACGAACGCATGTATGCATTCCTGACAGATTCGGTCCGGATATTGGATTCGGTGGAACAGGGACTGGCCAATTTTCATGTGGCTTTTCTGTTGAATCTCCTGCATTACCTGGGGATTTTCCCGAATGTGGAACATCCGCGAGATGCGTTATACTTCGATATGCTGAATGGAATCTTCGTCTGCCAGCAGCCGACGCATCCTTATTATTTGCAGCCGGCAGAAACGGTGGTGTTCCAGCGTTTGCTGAAGATGAGCTACGAGAATATGTCGCTGTATGCTTTTTCCCGTCAGGATCGTGTCCGGATTTTACATCGGATTTTTGAGTACTATCAATTGCATCTGCCTGATTTCAAGGAGATCCGTTCTTTGCAGATTCTGCAATCCTTGTTCGATTGATAACGGGCTGATACAGAGCTTTTCAAAATACGCCGGCTTTTTGTGAAAATACGCCGGCTTTTCATCAAAAGGTAGGCATGAATTTATAAAAACATAGGCATGAAATGATGAAAACATAGGCATGGATTTTCTGCCTCTCAGGTCGTGCCTGAAAAAATCACAAGCCAAAACAGATAGTTCACCCTTCGGTTTGTCAGCTTCACCGGGTTTCGGCTAGACAGACAATACATAATCTGTACATTCGCCATCCGATTCAAAATGCTAATATTATGTTTACATCTATTGTCCGTTTCTCCATCCGCAAGAAACTGTTTGTGGCGCTGACTACGGTTTTCCTGCTGATCGGAGGTATTTATTCGATGCTGACACTGCCCATTGATGCCGTGCCCGACATTACCAACAATCAGGTGCAGATTGTGACGGTCTCGCCAACGCTTGCTCCGCAAGAGGTCGAGCAGCTGATCACTTTCCCGATCGAGATTGCCATGAGCAATATCATGAACGTGGAAGAAATCCGCTCTGTTTCGCGTTTCGGCCTCTCGTTGGTGACGGTGGTTTTCAAGGAGAATGTGCCTACGCTGGATGCTCGCCAGCTGATCAACGAACAGATTCAGACCGTCGCCGGTGAGATTCCGCCCGAACTGGGAACACCGGAACTGATGCCGATAACCACCGGTCTGGGTGAAATTTATCAGTATGTACTGAAGGTGGATCCGGGATATGAGAAGAAGTATGACGCGATGGAACTGCGCACGATTCAGGATTGGATTGTGAAGCGCCAGTTGTCGGGTATTCAAACTTTTCGCCTGTCTGTTCCTCGATGAGATCAACAGCTTCGGTGGTTATCTGAAGCAGTATGAGGTAGCGATCGATCCGGATGCGCTTTACTCGCTCAATATCACGATCGGCGAAGTATTCGAAGCCTTGAGCCGGAACAACCAGAACACGGGTGGAAGTTACATCGAGAAAGTGAATCGTGCCTACTACATCCGTTCGGAAGGTATGATCGGACAATTGGAAGATATTGAGAAGATCGTGATAACCAACCGGGGCGGCATTCCGATTCATATCAGCGATATCGGGAAAGTCCGTTTCGGTGCTCCCAAACGCTTTGGTGCCATGACGAAAGACGGCGAAGGCGAATGCGTGGGCGGAATTGCCATGATGCTGAAAGGTGCCAATGCCAATATCGTCACCCAGGAACTGGAAAAGCGGGTGGAGAAAGTACAGAAGATGTTGCCCGAAGGTGTTCATGTCGAGCCGTATCTGAACCGCTCGGAACTGGTGAACCGGAATATCTCGACCGTGATCCGTAACCTGATCGAAGGCGCGCTGATTGTGTTTGTGGTCCTGATTGTTTTCCTGGGAAATGTGCGTGCCGGACTGATCGTGGCGTCGGTCATTCCGCTGGCTATGTTGTTCGGATTCATCCTGATGCGCATATTTGGTGTTTCGGCCAACCTAATGAGTCTGGGAGCGATCGACTTCGGTATTGTGGTGGATGGCTCGATTGTTATCCTGGAAGGAATCCTGGCACATATTTATGGGAAAAGACTGGCTGGACGTCAGTTGAGCCGGGAAGAAATGGACCGGGAAGTGGAAACGGGTGCCGGACAAGTGGTGCGCAGTGCGACTTTTGCCGTGCTGATTATCCTGATTGTGTTCTTCCCGATTCTGACTCTGACGGGCATTGAAGGAAAATATTTCACCCCGATGGCCAAGACGCTGGTGTTCTGTATTATCGGGGCTTTGCTTTTGTCGCTCACCTATGTGCCGATGATGGCCTCGCTGTTCCTGAAACGGCAGATTGCGGTGAAGCCGACGTTGGCCGACCGCTTCTTCGACCGTTTGAACAAGCTGTATCGGCGTTGCCTGGGCTTCTGTCTGAAGCATATCTGGGGAACGATCGTGTCTTCTTTTGCCTTGCTGGCAGCTTCGTTGCTTCTCTTTACCCGGTTGGGTGCCGAATTTATTCCGACCTTGGATGAAGGCGACTTTGCCATGCAGATGACTTTGCCGGCCGGCAGTTCGCTGAGCCGGAGTATTGAAATATCGCTGGAAGCCGAGAAGAAACTGAAAGCGAAATTCCCGGAAATCAAACACGTCGTGGCCAAGATCGGTACGGCTGAGGTGCCGACCGATCCGATGGCGGTGGAAGATGCCGATATCATGATCGTCATGAAGCCGTTCAGTGAATGGACTTCTGCCGGTAGCCGGGCGGAAATGGTGGAGAAGATGAAGGCCGAACTGGCTTCGATCGACGGAGCTGAGTTCAACTTCAGTCAGCCGATCCAGCTTCGCTTCAATGAGTTGATGACCGGTGCCAAGGCGGATATTGCCATCAAGTTGTATGGCGAGGATATGGCTGAGCTGTATAGCAAGGCCAAGGAAGCGGCCCGCTATGTCGAACAGGTGCCGGGTGCAGCCGATGTGCTGGTCGAACAGGCAATGGGTTTGCCGCAGTTGGTGGTGAATTATGACCGGCGGAAGATTGCCCGCTATGGTATCAATATCGAAGAGCTGAATACCATCATCCGTACGGCTTATGCCGGCGAAGCGGCTGGTGTTGTCTTTGAGAACGAACGGCGCTTCGATCTGGTCTTGCGCCTGGATAATGATAAGGTGAAAGACCTGAATCTGGATAAGTTGTTTGTCCGCACGGCCGAAGGCATTCAGATTCCGGTGAGCGAAGTGGCTTCGATCGACTTGGTCAACGGACCATTGCAGATCAATCGGGATGCCACCAAACGGCGTATCGTGATCGGTGTCAATGTGTGCGATGCCGATATCCAACAGGTCGTATCTCAGATCAGGGAATCGTTGGATAAGAACATCCAGCTGAAACCGGGATATTACTTCGAATACGGTGGTCAGTTTGAGAACTTGCAGAACGCAATCCGTACCCTGATGGTGGTCATCCCTATTGCCTTGTTGCTGATTCTGCTTTTGCTGTTCTTTGCTTTCCGGAGTGTCGTTTATACGCTGGTGGTGTTCTCGACGGTGCCTTTGTCGCTCATCGGTGGTATCGTGGCTCTCTGGTTGCGTGGCTTGCCGTTCAGTATATCGGCGGGAGTCGGATTTATCGCCCTCTTTGGTGTGGCGGTGCTGAATGGTATTCTGATGATCAATCATTTCAATGACTTACGGAAACATAACCTATATACCATGTGTACGAATCGTATTATCAGGAAAGGTTGCCCGCATCTGCTTCGTCCGGTGTTCCTGACCGGACTGGTGGCGTCGCTGGGTTTTGTGCCGATGGCTATTGCCAAGACAGCCGGTGCTGAGGTGCAGCGCCCGCTGGCAACGGTGGTGATCGGCGGATTGCTGGTCTCAACGGTGTTGACGCTGATTATTATTCCAGCCTTTTATAAACTGGTGAATCAGATTGCTGCCGGCTGGCGGCGGAAGAGAAGCCGGAAGACGAACTATGGGGCAGCGGCTTTGTTCGTGGCTTGCCTCTTGCTTCCGGCAGCGGGTTCGGCACAAGCAAAGACGGTTTCGCTGGACGAAGCTGTCGGGATTGCCCTGCAGCATCATCCTCGTCTGCAGACGGCCGAAGCGGCGTTGGAGAAAAGCCGGGCGGCTCGGGGCGAAATCTGGGATGGCGGCAACATGGCGTTTAATTATTCGTGGGGACAGCTGAACGGAGCGTATCGGAATGACAACGAACTGGCCATCGAGCAGTCGTTGGGCTCGCTGCTGACTCCTTTCTACCGGAATGCCCTGGTCAAGACGCAGATTGCCGGAGGAACGCATTACCGGGATCTGGTGAAGAAAGAAATTGTGGCTGAGGTCAAGCGGGCATGGGCTTATTATCTCTATGCTTTCCAGCTTTATAAATTGTATGACGAGCAGCACCAGCTGGCCGAGAAGCTGCAACAGACCGGCGACTTGCGTTATGAGCAAGGCGACATCAGCCGGCTGCAACGCGACATGATCTCGACTCTGGCTGCCGACCTGCATACACGGTGGATACAGGCGAAAGAAGAATTGTCGCTTGCCGGCCGCCGTTTTGCCTGGAGCTGTTATGCCGACGAACCGATTCTTCCGGCCGATACAACGACGACTTGTTTCCCGGTGCCGCTCACGCATACACTGTCGCAGATTCACCTGGATTATTTCAACAATCGGGTGGCCGAGAAGCAGGCCTTGTTGCGTGTCGAGCGGAGTAAGTTCTTCCCGGAACTGTCGCTCGGTTATACCCGGCAGAAGATTTCTCCGCTGAACGGACTGAATGCCTGGATGGTTGGCGTGTCTTTCCCGGTCTTGTTCTTCCCGCAGCAGAGCCGGAGTCGGCAGGCGAAGATCGACTGGCACATTGCCCGGCTCGAGGCCGACGATAACCGCCGCCAGCTGAATAATAAGGTAGTGGAACTGCACAACAAGCTGCGCCAGCAACAGGAGAGCTTGAATTACTTCACGACGGCAGCCCTGCGCGAAGCCGGCTCCCTGCAGAAGAATGCCCTGTTACAGTTTCAGGAAAGCGAGATCGACATCGTCGAGTTCGTGCAGAGCCTGAACAGCGCCCGCGATATCCGGCAGAACTACATCGAGACGGTGTATGGCTACAACATCTCGGTGCTGGAACTGGAATTATATACTGAAGGAAATAACTAATAACGAACCGTAAATATTTTAGAAGATGAAAAAGATATATTTGATAAATACCCTCGGATTGTTCCTTTTGTCCTGTAATGATCCACAACCCGCCAGCCAGCAAGCAGAAGTGGCTCCTGCTCCTGCCACAGAAACGGTTGCTCAAGCTGATTCAACCCCGCAGACCGATGCCGTCAGTGCGGCTACGAATGTGGCCAAGTCGGCTTCCTACAACGGCGTTATCACTGTTCCGCCCCAGCGGCAGGCTACGGTTACACTGACGATGGGTGGAAGTATTCACAGCACCAGCCTTTTGCCGGGCAATCATGTCGGCCAGGGCGAAGTGATTGCTACGCTCGAGAACCCGGAGTTTATCCAGTTGCAGCAGACTTATCTGGAATCGGCAGCCCAGACGGAATATCTGGAGAAAGAATACAACCGGCAGAAGATGTTGTCGGAGCAGGAAGCGGCTTCGCAGAAGCGTTTCCAGCAGAGTAAGGCCGATTACCTCTCGATGAAGAGCCGGATGGAAGCCGCCGCTGCCCAGCTGAAGCTGTTGCAGGTGGATGTCAACCGCTTGCACGAACAGGGCATCCAGCCTTATCTGGAAGTAAAGGCTCCGCTCAGCGGATATATCACCAATATGCACATCAACCTGGGCACGTATCTGAATGCGGGCGAGCCGGTGTGTGATGTAGTCAACAAAGGCGAGACCTTGCTGGAGCTGACGGCCTACGAGAAAGACCTCGATTCCCTGCAAGTGGGCTGTCCGGTCGAGTTCCAGGTAAACGGCATGGGCGCGCAGACCTTCGAAGCGACGGTCATCACGATCGGGCAGGAAGTGGACGATGTCAACCGTTCCTTGCAGGTCTATGCCCGGGTGAAGGAACCGAACAGCCGTTTTCGTCCGGGTATGTACGTGAGTGCGAAAATCCGGAAAAACGATTAACTTTGCTGCATGAAACTCTTCCGATTCGACCGATATCTGTTTCTGATGAACGTCATCTCCATCATGGTGGCGTTCCTCACGCATTTTCCGGAGCTGATTGCCTTGCTGGATCCGGACTCCGAGCAGACGCTCTTTCCGGACATGCATCCGGTGGATGTCGTGAACGAGGTGATTTTTACCTATCTGTCGCTGGTCCTGTTGTTCGGGTTGAATACGTGGCTCTTCAAGTTCAACCGCGATTCCGTCAGTATCCGCTTTCCTCAGGTGGTTTGTTCGCTGGTGATCACCTGGATGGGCAGCAACCTGCTGGGGCAAGGTTATGTGGGTCTGCATCATTGGCTGTCGATCCCGGCCATCGATGCCAGCCTGCACCATTATCTGCATCCGCTGCGCGACGGGCTGATCTCCATCATCGTTACCGGAAGCTGTTACCTGATGTACCTGAACCGGAAGAGCCGGCGGATGCTGGTCGAGAACCAGATGCTCCGGACGGCCAACCTGGTCAATCAATACGAATCCCTCAAGAGTCAGTTGAATCCGCACATGCTGTTCAACTCGCTGAATACCCTCAATTCGCTGATCCGCGAAACACCCGGGAAAGCCCAGGATTATTTGCAGGAGCTGTCGAAGGTGTTGCGCTATTCCCTGCAGGAGAGCGACAGCCACCGGGTGACGCTGGAAGAAGAGATGAACTTCGTGCGCTCGTATATGTACCTGCTTCAGATGCGGTTTGAAGAGAACCTGGTCTTTGAGGTGGAGGTCGCTCCCGAAGCCTTGTCGAAGACGCTGCCGCCGGTGTCGGTCCAATTGCTGGTCGAGAATGCCGTGAAGCACAACGAGATCAGTAACCGGCATCCGCTCCATATCCGTATCCGGGCAGACAAGGACTCTCTTTCTGTCTCCAACCCGATCCAGCCCAAGCTGACAGCCAGCAGCGGGACGCATATCGGACTGAGCAACCTCTCGAAGCGCTATCAGCTCCTGTTCGGCCGGGAAATCGAAGTGAAGGAAGAGAAGAATCATTTTATCGTTATACTGCCTTTGATATGAATGCATTGATCATTGAAGACGAGAAAGCGGCCTTGCGTAACCTGAAGGCTTTGCTGGCAGAGACAGCGCCCGAGATAACGGTGGTGGGAGAACTGGACAGTATCTTCGACAGCCTGGCGTGGTTTCAGGCATCGCCCATGCCCGACGTGGTGTTTCTGGATATCCATCTGGCCGACGGCTCGGCCTTCGAGATCTTTGAACACACCACCATCACGTGCCCCATCATCTTCACTACGGCCTATGATGAATATGCCTTGCGTGCCTTCCGGGTGAACAGTATTGATTACCTGCTGAAGCCGATCAACCGGCCGGATTTGCAGCGGGCACTCGACAAGCTGAGGCGCTTTGCCCTTCCGTCGTCTGAAGCAACCGGACAGATGCCCGATTTCCGGAAAGTCTTTCAGGAACTGAAACGGGCAGAGAGCTTCCAGACGCATTTCCTCATTCCGATGAAGGGCGACAAGCTGCTCCCGATCTCGGTCGATTCCATCCTGTTCTTTTATATCGCCGACGGACAGGTGAAAGCCGTCGATACCGACTTGCGCGAATACCTCTTCCCGCAAACCCTCGACGAGCTGGCAGAAAGCCTGGACCCGCAGCGCTTCTTCCGCGCCAACCGGCAGTTCCTGATCTCCAAAAAGTCCATACGCGATATCGATCTATGGTTCAACGGCCGGCTCTCGGTCAACCTGAAAGCACCGACAGCCGAAAAAGTACTGGTCAGCAAGGCACGGGTGGCGGAGTTTAAAGAATGGCTGGTAGGATGAACGGGGTTGTTCTCAAAAGAGTTTGACAAGTGAATAACCAGCCATGAGCATCAGAAAACCGATCAGCAGGCTTAAACCGGTATAGAGTGCGAAATAATAGAAATTCCCATCCCGTATCAGCTGAAAGTTTTCATTCATAAAGGTAGAAAAAGTAGTGAAACCACCGCAGAAACCCACGGTTAAAAACAACTTGAGATGAGAATTCATGAGATGGGCCTGTTCAAATAAACCATAGAATAATCCGATGGCAAAACAACCCAGTATGTTCACAATCCAGGTTCCTAAAGGAAAAGAACACATCACATGCTCTTGGATAAAACGTGAGGCCAGGTAGCGCACAATGCCTCCTAAGCAACTGCCCATGCCTACCATAATAATCGTTTTCAACATATTTTTGGGGAGATTTATCCGTAATTTTCAATTCATCCTCTGTTTCAATTGTCCATTGTCAAGGCACGGATTTCGCGGATTAACACGGTAAATATTTTCCTACCGTGAAATTAGTGGAATCCGTGCCAAATATTTCTTGTTTGTCTTTGTTAATTGTCCATTGTCAATTATCAATTGTCAATTGTCAATTGAAATGTACCCCCGTTGGGAATCGAACCCAAATTTACGGTTTAGGAAACCGTCGTTCTATCCGTTGAACTACAAGGGCAGCAAGGATTGAGGGAACAAAAGTAAGACCTTTTCAGTAAATCGCCAAACTTTTTGGGCTTTTTCCCGGGAGATACATTTTCATTGTATGTTTTGAAGAATTGGATATTAAACTAGCACTTTTAACTTAGTGATTCTTCTTTATAAAGGATACAAAGTAGCCTGTTTATTCATTGATTGTATGCTGAGAGTTAGCTGCGTTAACGAATATTTGCAAAATATGCTGTTTAAAATGTAAATTCTAAATAAAATATAAAATAGCTAGATAAGCTACTTGTTTACAGGTGTATATAAAAATACTTATTGTAAATTCAAGTCTCATTATCACAGTGAAAACCCCGGTTATCACAGTGAAAAGTGCACAAAGTAAAGGAAAGAAAAAACAAAGGAAAGAAAATTAAAGCAAAGAAAAGAAAACCAAACTAAAGTATAGATTTAAACAACACACAACAAAGCGCGTGCGCGCGTGAGAGCGATCAATCGTTTAGATTGAATAAAACATTTGGAGAACGAGTATAAGTAATTTTGAAGCAAGTTTACTTTCCGATGCAAGAACTTTAGTTATTAGCAAGAAAATACTTGCTGTTTACAAAAAGCGCATTATTTCTTTGTTTGTTAATTCGAAAATAAATACCGCCGTTTTTCTTTTAGATTAGAATTATTTATAAGTTGGATTAATAAAATTATTATACATATTGCCTGTTTTCAATAAATGATCCTTAATATTTTTCGAATATATGTTATTAAACATACTATTTGATGAGTCAAATATTTAAAAATGGTTTACTTTTGCAGTGTTGATTTTAAAAGAGATCTGTTTATTAATGAATATAATTTATTCTTTTATAAATAGAGCGCGTTGATTTAAAAAAAGGCGCAGGATGTTTAACCGTTCCGGCCTGATGGTTTGAAATACGAAAAAAACTTATATAATTAATTTATGAAAAAGAATGTGATACCTGCGGGATTATTTTATCCCGGTTTGAAGCGACTTCTTCAAACAATGCCTTTGATGGCGGGGATGTTACTGGGTGGCACTACTTTAGCTGTTGCCAATGAATTGAACCCGGTAGTACAAGAACAACAACAATCCATTTCTGTAACGGGGACAGTCGTTGATCAGAATGGAGAACCGCTAATGGGCGTAAATGTAATTGAAAAAGGGACAACCAATGGAACCATGACAGATATGGATGGTCGTTTTACCTTGTCGGTTCCGGGAAATGCTACATTACAAATTTCTTATATCGGTTATACAACCGAAGAAGTTGTAGTGAACAACCAGACAAAACTGAATATTACATTGAAGGAAGATTCACAGAATCTGGATGAATTGGTAGTCGTAGGTTACGGTGTGGTTCGAAAAGCCGATTTGGCGGGATCAGTAGCTGTATTGGACAGTAAGAGCTTTAAAGATCAGCCGATTGTGCAGGTATCAGACGCATTGCAAGGACGTGTTTCCGGTGTGCAGGTGCAGAATAGCGGTGTACCGGGTGGAACGGTTAAGATCCGTGTGCGTGGTTCGGGCTCAATCAACCGTAGCAATGACCCGTTGTATGTGATCGACGGTATCGTTCGTGAAAGTGGACTGACGGGTTTGAACCCTGAAGATATTCGTTCAATGCAAGTGTTGAAGGATGCTTCATCAACCGCTATCTACGGTTCGCGTGGTGCGAATGGTGTTGTTTTGATTACTACCAAAACTGGTAAGGCGAATACTCGGGAAATTACATTGGATGCCAAGGTGGGTATCGGAACCGTTGCCAAACGTTATGAAACCCTGAGTCCTTATGAATTTGCTACTTTATTTAATACATACCGTGCAAATACTTTCTCACAGGATCAGCTGACAGCTTTCCAGAACGGAACAGCTGGAACAGACTGGCAGGATCAGATTTATCAAACCGGTATCACACAAGATTATAAATTGACATTCTCTGGTGGTAGTGATAAAACCCAGTATTTGGTTTCTGGTAACTATGTTGGACAGGATGGAGTTGTTATAGAGAATAAGAATGAGCGTTTCCAGGCTCGTGCCAATATAACTTCACAGGTGACAGACTGGTTGCATGTAACAGCCGATGTGAATGCTTCTCATAATATTCGTCGTAGTGGTGACTTCAGTGCCGGGAAAGGTAATATCGTGAACGTTGCCATGAACTACTCGCCTGTACTTGGGATTTTGAATGAAGACGGTTCATATACGCGTGACCCGTACAGTGCTTTAACACAAAACAACCCGGTGGGTATGTTGAAAGAACAGACGGGCGAAACCATTACAGACATTGTAAATGCCCGTATGGATTTGAAGTTCGATATTCTTCCGGGTTTGACTTTTACGACAAGTAACGGTATTGACTATAATGATTTGAAAGCTTACTCTTTCTCTACCAAGAAGGTGACGAACAGCAATAATAGCATGGGTAATAATGATACGTACCGCATGACATTGCAGACGACAAACAACTTGACTTATACAAATAAGTGGGGTGATCATGCTCTGACTGCTACGGCTGTTTATGAAGCTACTCATTCAGAAACCCGTTATATGGCATTGAATGGTAGTGGTTTGTTGACAGAAAGTGTGGGTTGGTGGAATGTCAATATGGCTGGTAGCCGAACCGCAAGTAACTCTTATTCGGAATGGGCATTGATGTCTGGAGTAGGACGCGTGATGTACAATTATAAAGATCGGTATATGTTAACTGGTACGATTCGTGCCGATGGTTCTTCTAAGTTCCAGAATAAGAAATGGGGTTATTTCCCGTCAATCGCAGCTGCCTGGTCGTTGGGTAATGAAGACTTCATGCAGAATCAGAATCTTGTACAGGATATGAAAATCCGTGCCAGCTATGGTGTGATTGGTAGTCAGGCTATTGATCCGTATGGAACATTAGGACTGATGCAACAGGCGATGTACGCTTTTGGTGGATCGTCTCAATATACAGGTTATTGGATTGGTACATCGGTAGCTACACCTGATTTGACATGGGAAACAACGCACCAGTTAGACTTAGGTCTTGATTTCTCTATCTTGAATCATCGGTTGAACTTCTCGTTCGACTATTTCGATAAAAAGACGAAAGACGGTTTATTACAGCGTACGATAGCCAATTATGATGGTGGTGGTTCCTACTGGGTGAATGCCGCAGAGGTAAGTAACCGAGGTATAGATTTCTCAATCGATGCGACTGTATTTGATACGCAAGATTTTAGCTGGTCAACTACATTGAACGGTACTTATTTGAAGAATGAAGTAACTGGTTTGGGTGGTCTGGACTTTGTTTCCGGTTCAACTCCTGCAGCTGGTATGATTCCGAATGATGGAGTGACACGTGTAGAAGTAGGACAACCGATCGGTGCATTCTATGGATATGTATGGAATGGCTTGGATAAAAATGGACGTGATTCGTTTGTTGATTTAGATGGAAGCGGTTCAATTGACAGTAATGACCGTACATTTATCGGTAAAGCAAATCCGGACTTTACATTAGGTTGGAACAATACATTGCGTTGGAAAAACTGGGATTTGAATCTCTTCTTTACCGGGTCGTTTGGTGCAGATCGTTTGAACTTGGTTCGTTTTACGGGAACAGCTATGACGGGTGACTTTGCCTTCATTACTTTACGTGAGTACTTGAATGACAATTATGACGTGGCAGGACAGGCTGCTCGTTATCCGTCTGTAACAGTTACCAATAATGATTACCAGTCGGCTTCAACATCTACCAAGTTCCTGGAATCAGCTAGTTATTTCCGTTTGGACAACTTGAGCTTGTCTTATAACTTGCCTAAATCGGTAGCTAAATTTGCTGATTTGCGGTTTACGTTCAGCTGCCAGAATCTGTTTACAATTACAAGTTATAAGGGTATGGATCCTGCCGGTATCTCATTTATGAGTAGCGGTGTTGATGTGAACGACGGTATTGATTTTGGTGCTTACCCATTAACCCGTACTTATACACTGGGTGTACGTATGAATTTCTAACTATGTAAAGTCAAAGATAAGAATTATGAAAGCAAAATATATATTATTAAGTGGGGCTTTGTTTACCTTGTTCTCTACTTCTTGCAGTGATTTCTTGGAAGAAGACCCGAAAGGACAGTTAACCCCCTCAACCTTCTTCTCTACACAAGAAGAATTGGATATGTCAACATACGCTTTGTATCAGAAGGTATGTTTGATACAAACAAATACAAACCCAACTATTCCGTCTTGGCAAGGTGATGATTTAACGACAAATCCGGGTAGTAACAAACAGGCGTATGCAGAAGTAGATGCTTTCCGCCCGACTGATGCCAATAAAGGTGTGGAAGCTGCTTGGCAAACATCTTATACCTGTATCAAGGCTGCCAACTATATTATCCTGAATGCGGAAAGAACTCCGACAACTGATGAGGAAATCAATATTGCTATTGGGCAGGCTAAATATTGGCGTGCAGTGAATTACTTCTGGTTGGTACGTCGTTGGGGACAAGTTCCGTTGGTATTGGATAATGAAGTGAATTATGAACGTCCGTTGGCTTCGGTCGAAGAAATCTACGCTCAAATTGAGCAGGATCTGGTAGATTGTGTCAATACGCTTCCGACTGATTACTCTTCTGCTCCACGTAAAGTAAATGGTGCCAATGTTTATATTACCAAACAAGCTGCGCAATCAACTTTAGCTGCCGTTTATATGGCTATGGCTGGTTGGCCGTTAAAGAAAACGGAATATTATGCCAAGGCTGCTGAACAGGCTAAGGCGGTTATTGATGGTGTGAATGCAGGAACGTATGAATATATTTTGGAACCAGAATACAAATATGTATATGCTCCGAGTCATAATTACACCAATGAAACAGTTGTTGGTATCAATTACTCACGTGATTTTACTTGGGTAGAAGACTCACAGATGACTTCTAGTAACCTGTTCGAATCGCTTGGCGGATGGGGTGACGGTTGGGGTGAAATCAAGTTCTGGAAAGAATTCCCGGCTGGTCCGCGTAAAGACGCAACGTTTAATCCTAAAATCTTACAGGGTAATAAAGCCGGTAATCCATTGGTTGACTGGTGGGATGGATCAATTCCTGAACAACACCCGATGTATTGTATTTTCACTATAGCTGAAGATGGCGGCGATTACGATTATACACAGCCGGCCAATACAGGATGGATGACAAACGATCATCGTCATCGTCTGATCCGTTATTCAGAAGTGTTGTTATGGTATTCAGAAGCTCAGGCTCGTGCAGAAGGAACTCCGAATACAATGGCTTACGAATGTATCAATCAGGTGCGAGAACGTGCCGGACTGGAACCGTTACAGCAAGGTTTGAGTGGTGATGCCTTTGCCAATGCAGCGTTGGCAGAACATGGTTGGGAAGTAGCTGGTTATTGGGTTGCTTTGGTAACTCGTCGCGACGATCAGATGCGTATGGAATTATTAGAGCAGACGTTTAACGAGCGTAAGGCAAATGAGCCGATTGAGGTAGCTCCGGGTGTTATGCGTAAGAATCAGGTAGAGATTTCGGCAGGTACAACATGGCAGGGTGAAAAGTCAATCTATTTGCCTTATCCTTCAACGGATACGCAGTTGAATTCAAATTTGAAAAGATAAAAGTATTTGTCGGTAGGCCGACAAGTTTGTGATTAATACGAGTTGACAAGGTTATGAGGCTAATGGATGTAAAATCTGTCTGAAGCCTTGTACCTTGTCAACTTGTCTTTTTTATGGATTCATTATTATTTTATATAGAAACACTTTAAGTCAGATTCTATGAAAGCAAAGTTAGTTTTGCCCTTGTTGGCAGTGCTTTCACTTCCTGCCTGGGGACAGCAGGTGGAAATGAAAGCCGTGAAGGAAAAGATTCCGACCTATCAGATCGGAAGTCCGGAAGTAGATCCCATCTTTTTTACCGGACGTGTTTATCAGGGAGCGGAAGGTTACATTTATCCGTATCCGTTGTATGATGTACTGACCGAGAATGTGGTCGATCAGGAGTACAATGTGTTGCGGTTGGGAAATGAGTATGTGAATATTTCTGTTCTGCCGGAAATAGGCGGTCGTATTTTCTCGGCGACCGACAAAACCAATGATTATCATTTCTTTTATACACAGACTGGTGTGAAACCGGCCTTGATCGGTATGCTGGGCGCTTGGTTGTCGGGCGGTGTGGAATGGAATATTCCGGACCATCATCGGGCAACGACATATTTGCCGACCAACTGGAAGATGCAGGAAAATACGGATGGAAGCAAGACGATCTGGGTAGGAGAGACCGAACTGCGTCATCGCCTGAAATGGTCGGTGGGTGTTTCAGTGTATCCGAACCGTTCGTGGGTGGAAGCCAAGATCATGGTGACAAACCCGACGCAAATGATCCAGTCGATGCTGTATTGGGCGAATGTTTCCGTACATTGTGATGAACATTATCAGGTGATTTTCCCACCCGATGTACAGTTTGGTGCCGATCATCATAAAGTCTATTTTACGAAATGGCCGATGGGTGAAGCGGTATTGGGTAGCGGTGAACAAGTCGATCTGTCCCGTTGGGGAAATTATAAGGGCGATTCGCGCTCGATCTTTGCTTGGGGCAGCGAAATGGAATTCCTGGCCGGATATGATTATGCCAAGGATGCTGGAACCGTGCATGTGGCAAACCGCCATGTGGTGCCCGGAAAGAAATTCTTCTTGTGGGGAAATAATCCGAACGGCCACATGTGGAACAAGATTCTGTCGGATAAAGATGGACATTACCTGGAGCTGATGGTGGGTGCCTATTCGGACAACCAGCCGGATTATAGCTGGATCAATCCGGGTGAGACACGCGAATTCAGCCAGATCTGGTATCCGATCAAAGGTATTAAAGGCTGTAAGAATGCGACCATGGATGCCGCCGTCAATTTTGAGCCGGGCGATGCCGGAAAATATCGGGTAGGTTTTTGTGCGACTACCTTATATAAACAGGCCCGTGTAGTAGTCAAACACCAGGACCAGATTTGTCTGGAGAAGACCATCGACATTGATCCCGATCATTACTTCCTGGATGAGGTTGCCGTTCCGGCAGGAGCCAAGGCGACGGATTTGTATGCCGCTTTGTATGATGGGGAAGGCAATCTGCTGGTAGATTACCGGCCGATCGAGTTGGATGCGGATAAACCGCTGCCGAAAGTGATCGACGGAACAAAACCGGTGGACGAATATAAGACAAACGAAGAACTGTATCTGGCCGGTCTGCGTGTGGATCAGTTCAATAATGCCCGTCTGGACTACATGGACTTCTATAACGAAGCCCTGCGCCGTGACTCGATGGATGCCCGCGTGAATATTGAAGTCGGTAAGCATTACTTGCGTCAGGCACGGTGGGCTGAGGCCGAGAAGCATTTGTTGCGGGCTCAGACTCGTCTGTCACATGATTATACCCGTGTGAAAGATGCGGAAGCGTTGTATTATTTAGGTTATCTGTATCAGCTGACGGGAGATAAGCACCAGGCAGAAAACAATTACTGGGCTGCCACCTGGACTCCTGATTATAAGCATCCGGCTTTCTATGGACTGGCTATTCTGGCTTTGCAGCAACAGGATTATCCGAAGGCACTGGATATGATTACCCAATCGCTGTATGTCGGTCAGCGCGATATTCAGGCACAGAACCTGAAAGCCTTTATCCTGCGTAAGTTAGGACGTACGGAAGAGGCGAAAACCGTATTGGCTTATGTGCGTAGTATTGATCCGCTGGATTATGGCAGCCTGATAGAAGAGAGCTTCCTGACAAAAGGTGATGCGTCGGCACTGGCTTCGCGCCTGAAAGGACAGACGGAAGGACTAGTGGCGATCCAGGAAATGCTGGAAGTGGTCAATAGCTACTTGCTGATCGGAGCAACAGATGAGGCCGGAAAACTGTTGGCTAAAGCCATCGAGTTGGGTGAACCGTTTGCTTCATCGCCAATGGTACATTATTATCGGGCATTCGTCGCTTTGCAGACAGGCGATCAGTCGGCTGTGACATCAGCACTGGCACAGGCAGATGCTTGCTCGCCGCTGCATAACTATCCGTTGCGTCTGGAAGAAGTGAATCTGTTTGAAGCTCTTTTGCAGGCACAGCCCGATAATGCCCTGTTACATTATGCCTACGGTAACTTGCTGTATTATATCGGACAGAAAGACAAAGGACTGGCAGAATGGCAACGTTCTACAGAATTGAAACCGGACTTTGCCATTTCGTGGCGAAATGTCGGCTTTGCCTATGGTCAGTTGGGCGAGTGGGAAAAATCGATGGCGGCTTATGACCGGGCTATCGAGATCAATCCGAATGATGCCCTGCTGTTTACAGAATCCGATAAGATTTATGAATCGGCCAATGCTGCTTTGGATGCCCGTCTGAAACGTCTGGAACGTCATTTGAAGACAGTGATGAAACATGACGATGCAGTGATGCGCCTGTTGTCGTTGTATAACGTCATGGGTAAGTACGACAAGGCTATTCAGATCATGGACAAACGTCATTTCCATTTGTGGGAAGGCGGCGGACAGATTCACGATATTTATGTGGATTCACATCTGTTGAAGGGTTTGTCGCTTCTGGCTAAGAAGAGTTATCAGAAAGCCATTGATGAGTTTGATCTGGCCAATCAGTATCCGGCCAACTTGGAAGTGGCTCCTTCGCATCGCGGTGGCTATGAAGTGAAGGCTTATTACCTGACTGGTGTAGCCTATGAAGGCTTGAACGAAAAAGCGAAGGCACAGGAATTCTTTGAGAAAGCGGCTTCGGCTAAATATCCGGGCGGCTTGTCGGATCTGGCTTACTACCGGGTGAAAGCCTTGGAGAAATTGGGTAAGACGGAAGAAGCCCAATCAGCTTTGCAGGCGATGGAAAAATACCTGGAACAGACACGTCAGCGCACGCTGGATTCGTATGCCAAGTTTGGGGAAGCGACCCAGAACATCCGGCAAAGCCAAATCGACTATTATGCCGGTTTGATCCAGTTGCTGAAGCAAGACAAGCAGGCTGCGCAGGCTTCCTTTGCCAAAGCGCTGGAAGCTTATCCCGGAAATATCTGGGCAAAGCAGATGAAAGCAAGGTAACAAGTTGACGAGTTAACGAGTTGACAAGGAAACAGGGATTTCCCGTTGATGAGTTAACAAGGATGATGAGGAGACGAGTTGACAAGGTGATGATATTTTATCTAATCTATCTAAAGCCTAGTCAACTCGTCAACTTGTTAACTCGTCTCTTCAATAAACCTTGTCAACTTGTTCTCTTTTTACTCCAATACCTGATCTACATATTCGCCCCAGTTGGTATCAATCTGCAGGTCGAACAAGCCATCTACGATGCTGGGCGTATAAAGCGTCCCGGTGTAACGCGTGATGCGGTTGCGGTATAACGGCACCTGCGTGATGGTACGCTGGCGTTGCACCTCGCCCAAGCCGCTTTGTGAGGTCAGGATCATTGCATCGAGAAAGGCCGATGCTGCTTCGGGAGCCGCTTCCGGCACGAACGAATAGAAGAAATGCTTCACCCGAGTATCGGGCAGTTTGTCTTCCGCCTCGAAGGCAACGCTCAGCGAGAAGGCTTCGGTCACAGCCGGCGTCTTTCCGTCCAGCAGGCAGATCTGGTGATAACGGCCCGACGTCTCGATGAGGAACTGATCCACCTGTTCCGGTACGGCATCGGTCGGCACCAGTTCGATACCCGCCACGGCACGCGCCAGTCCGACGCTGAACGACTGGTCGGTCTGTGTGGCATCCACTTCGATCTCCTGGAATCCCCAAAACGTATCTTCTACTTCCGGGAACGTCACCAGGCTGCTCTCTTCGGCAAAGGTTGCATCCGTCACACCATGCGCCAGGAAACATACCTTATAAATACCCGCCGTCAGCTCGTCCTGCACTTGCAGGCTTCCGTCCTGTCCGTCTACTTCATAACGCCGGTGTTCGATCAGCTCTTCCGTGTCATTATCATAAACCGCATATTCGATATACGACAGTGTGGATACGGGTTGGGTTGAAGGTGTCTCTTCCTCGTCGGGCGAGGCGTTGGCAGCCGAAGGTTCGCCGGGCAGTCCGCCGGGCAAATTGCGGGTTCGCAGGAACGGTTCGATGTCTTCCCGCAACGTCAGGGCAAACCGGACGCTCACTGGCTGGGCAGAAACAGGTTCATTCACGATGGATTCTTCTTGACAACCGCCACAGATCAGAAGGAGGGCGGCACTCCCAAAGGCTAGAAACTTTTTCATAGCAGGTAATTTTAATGAATAATACAATGCATTTCATCCGGTCTGTTTCCGGACGAACCAAAGGTAGGAGAAATCTTCGAGAAAAGAAAGCAAAGACAGGCATTATTTTTATGGGGTTGCAAAAATGAGGTGAAATGGTTAGCTTTGTGACACGAATCAATCTAAAAAACGGATATAAAATATGAAGGTTAGAAAACTTATCTTAGGCTTTATGGCGACTGCCTTTCTGGGAATCGCCGCCTGGGCGCAGAAACCCGTATTGAAGTTTCACGCCGACAGCAAGAAATTCAAGATTGTCCAATTCACCGACTTGCATCTGAAGTGGCAGGACGAACGGTCGGAAGTGGCGTATGAACGCATCAATCAGGTGTTGGACGAAGAAAAACCGGATCTGGTGGTCTTCACCGGAGATATTATTTACAGTCAGCCGGCCAAAGACAACTTGCGTCGGGTACTGAAAACCGTATCAGACCGGAAGATCCCGTTCTCGATCGTCTTCGGAAACCACGATCACGAACAGGGCACGCCGCATCAAGAACTGCTGGAAGTAGCCCAGAGCTTGCCTTATAACCTGACTGTCGATGAAGTACCCGAAATATCGGGCGACGGCAACTATGCCCTCGCTGTCCGCTCGTCGGACGACAAGAAAGACGCGGCTGTCTTGTACTGCTTCGACTCGAATGCCTATTCATCCATCAAAGGCATTGATGGATATGATTACATCAAGTTCGACCAGATTGACTGGTACCGTAGCCGCAGCCAGGCTTTCACCGAGGCCAATGGCGGAACTCCGTTGCTTTCCCTGGCGTTCTTCCATATTCCGTTGCCCGAATATCACCAGGCAATAGCCGATGAAAATGCTACTGTTTATGGAATTCGGCGAGAGAAAGCTTGTGCGCCGGCCCTGAACTCCGGTCTGTTTACAGCCATGAAAGAACAAGGTGATGTGAAAGGCGTGTTTGTCGGTCATGATCACGACAACGACTATGCCGTGTATTGGCAAGGCATTCTGTTGGCTTACGGCCGTTTCAGCGGTGGTCCGACCGAATACAACCATTTGCCCAACGGTGCCCGTATCATCGAACTGGACGAAGCTTCCGGCAAATATGCAACCTGGATTCGCACGAAGAAAGGAGTAGAGCAATACACGATCTTCCCGGACAGTTATGTAAAAGACTAAGTATATCTTGAAAAAGACGCCGGCTTTTCATCAAAAGACGCCGGGAACATCTGGTCAGCAAGGTCCATAACCCCGATTTCAAAGGGGCCAGCCCGGACGTGC
>OGYL01001132.1_pt1 | contig 21001 bp, 22 predicted proteins | sample 1576541 | NCBI WGS metagenome assembly OGYL01 (sample SAMEA3541551, study PRJEB24748) | human gut metagenome | biome: human gut; feature: human-associated habitat; material: faeces | place: China | collected 2012 | reverse complement strand
CCCGCCGTTCAGTTTGCCGGTGCCGAAGGCATGGATTTCTCCTACTGCTATCCGCAGGCTGAGTTCAACCGCCGTAGCATCCTGTGGGACCTGAACTACTTCAAGTATTGTTTCCTGAAAGCCACCGGTCTTGACTTCCAGGAAGACCGCCTTGAAGACGATTTCCAGAAGATGGCCGACGTCCTGCTCCGCAGCAGTTCCGCCACTTTTATGTACCGCGACTTCCAGAGCCGCAACGTCATGATCAAGGACGGTGAGCCGTGGCTCATCGACTTCCAGGGCGGACGCAAGGGTCCTGTCTACTACGACGTGGCTTCCTTCCTGTGGCAGGCAAAAGCCAACTATCCCGACAGCCTCCGCCAGGAACTGCTCCGCGAGTACATCGACGCCCTGCGCAAATATCAGCCCGTGGACGAAGCCTACTTCATGGCCCAGCTTCGCCACTTCGTGCTGTTCCGCACCATGCAGGTACTGGGTGCCTACGGTTTCCGCGGCTACTTCGAGAAGAAACCCCACTTCATTCAGAGTGTGCCCTTTGCCATCGAAAACCTTCGCCAGCTGCTCCGTGAGCCCTATCCCGAATATCCTTATCTCTGCCAGGTGCTGACCGAACTGACCGAACTGAAGCAATTCACCGACGACCTGCAGAAGCGCCGTCTTGTGGTCAAAGTCACCAGCTTTGCCTACAAGAAAGGCATCCCCGAAGATCCGTCGGGCAACGGTGGAGGTTTTGTCTTCGACTGCCGCGCCGTAAACAACCCCGGCAAGTACGAACGCTACAAACCCTTCACGGGACTGGACGAACCTGTCATCCGCTTCCTCGAAGACGATGGTGAAATCACGACCTTCCTGGAGCACGTCTACGGTCTGGTCGACGCTTCTGTCAAACGCTACATGGAACGCGGTTTCACCAACCTTTCTGTCTGCTTCGGCTGCACGGGCGGCCAGCACCGTTCCGTCTACTCGGCCCAGCATCTGGCCGAGCACCTGAACCAGAAGTTTGGTGTTCAGGTCAACCTGATGCACCGCGAACAGAACATCGAACAAACCTTCAAAGCCCGCAACTGACATGAAAGCCATGATATTTGCCGCCGGACTGGGTACCCGCCTCCGTCCGCTTACCGATCACATGCCTAAAGCCCTGGTGCCTGTAGCCGGTGTGCCTATGCTCCAGCGCGTAATACTGCGTCTGAAAGAAGCCGGTTTCCACGACATCGTCATCAATATCCACCACTTTGGCGAACAGATTCTCGATTTTCTGAAAGCAAACGACAACTTTGGTGTCCGCATCCTCATCAGTGACGAACGAAGCGAACTGCTCGATACGGGTGGAGGCATCCTGAAAGCCCGTCCCCTACTGGACGACGGCGAACCGTTCCTCATCCACAACGCCGATATCCTGACTCACATCGACCTGGCCGCCTTCTACCGGAACCACGTGGAAAGCGGAGCCGATGCCACTTTACTGACCAACCACCGACAGACCGCCCGCTACCTCCTGGCTGACACTGACAATCGCCTATGCGGATGGGTCAACAAGTCGACAGGAGAAACCCTGCCTGCGGGTACCGTCTACACCGAAGGCCGTTACAACGAACTCGCCTTCGGCTGTGTGCATGTCCTTTCGCCCTCCATTTTCAATTACATGGGCAGCGACAGGTGGAATGGAAAATTTTCCATTATTCCTTTCTACATCGACATCTGCCGCCAGGCCCGTATCCAGTGCTACCCCATCGATACCGAAGGCTGGTTCGACGTAGGCAAGCCCGAAACGCTAGCGCAGGCCGATGCCTATTACCGGAAGGTGAAATAAATTTTTTCACTACCTTTGCATCCATAACCAAAACCTGACACCATTGAACAAATTTCAGCTTACATCCGACTACCAGCCCACGGGCGACCAGCCCGAAGCTATCCGCCAGCTCACCGACGGCATCCTGCAGGGACTGCCCGCCCAGACTTTGCTTGGCGTTACGGGCTCCGGAAAGACATTTACCATCGCCAACGTCATTGCCAACATCAACAAGCCTACACTCATCCTGAGCCACAACAAAACCCTGGCGGCTCAGCTCTACAGTGAGTTCAAGGGATTCTTTCCTCACAATGCCGTCGAGTATTATGTTTCTTACTACGACTACTACCAGCCCGCATGCGCGTCTTTGGATTTCTTATGCCGTGAAATGACTCGCCATTTTCAGGCGGCTTCTGTCCCCTGTAAGTACACATCATGCTTAAAAGTCTGTCTGTAAAAAGCTTCATCTGTCCCGGCATGCCAAAGAAATACAACGGATAACTTTCAATTATAATGTCTGCTTCTTCTATTTTTTTCTTAACTGCCGGCATATCATCATTTTTGATAACACACTCGCCCTCAGTCCTTGCCCAGCATGAAAGACAGCCCATACATGGAGTAACATTTAAGTCGGAGATATTGATTATCTCCGACTCGTATTCACCACCTTCGCACATTCCCTTTACAAATGCGTTGGTTACCGCCATTGTAGTGCTGGCACTCTTATGTGGACTTCCATTTAAAACTAATATCTTAGCCACGTCCAAATAATCCTCTTCTCTTTCTTGCAGGAGCCTGTGATACACCAAGTAACTGTGCTGCTCCAGGAACCTCTCCTACTGCCTCACTGTATTCGCTGTAACGGCCTATTTTTCTGTATTTCTCATATCTGTCATCAAGAAGCTTATCAACCGGCTTCTTCTCTAACTGCTTTATTTCTTTTGAAAGGTCGTCAGCAAGCTTTTTCATAAAATGTGATGTTTCTTTCTCTTCTGAAAAATCTTCCGGTTCTTCAACAACCTTTTCTACGATACCCATTTTATTAAGGTCAGCGGCTGTAAGCTTGAGATGTTCTGCTGCCTCTGGCGCTCTCTTAGGATCTTTGAATAGAATACTTGCACATGACTCAGGTGTGATTACTGAATAATATGCATTTTCAAGCATCCATACTTCATCCGCAACAGCAAGTGCAAGTGCGCCGCCGCTCCCGCCTTCACCAATCATTACTGATATAATAGGTGTCTTAACATCTGTAAGCTCATACAGGTTGTTAGCAATTGCCTGTCCCTGTCCTCTTTCTTCTGCGCCCTTACCGCAGTTAGCACCCTGTGTATCAACAAAGCAGATAACAGGTCTGTGGAACTTTTCAGCCTGCTTTATAAGTCTTAATGCTTTTCTGTATCCTTCTGGAAGAACGCAGCCAAAATTCCTTAAAAGTCTTTCGTTTAAATCTCTTCCTTTTTCAATTCCGATTACAGTTACAGGCTTTCCGTTAAGTCGTCCGATACCTCCAACAATGGCATGGTCGTCTGCAAAGCATCTGTCACCGTGAAGTTCTACAAAATCAGTTATTGTAGCATTTATATAATCCGATGCAGTTGCTCTGCCGCTCTTTCTTGTACGGCAGATTCTGTCATAAACACTTAAATTCTCGTTTGTCATGATTAATCTTTCTCCTTATATTGCAATGCAATACTGTTATGCACTTACTGTTTCTGCATGTATTGCAAGAATGTTAGCAAGATATGCCCTCTGTTCCTGTCTTGGCACGATATCATCTATAAATCCGTTCTTTAACTGGAACTCTGCGCTCTGGAAATTATCCGGAAGCACTTCACCTGTAACCTGCTCTACTACTCGCTTTCCTGCAAATCCAATCATTGCACCCGGTTCAGATATGATTATATCTCCAAGCATTGCAAAGCTTGCTGTAGCACCGCCCATTGTAGGGTCTGTTGTACATACAACATATAAGAGTCCTGCGTCACTGTGTCTTCTGGCTGCTGCTGAAACCTTTGCCATCTGCATAAGTGACAGTGCGCCCTCCTGCATTCTTGCACCACCTGAAACTGTATATCCGATAACCGGAAGTCTGTTCTTTGTAGCATATTCAAAAAGTGCTGTAATTCTGTCCCCAACAACTGTTCCCATAGAACCCATCATGAAGTTAGGCTCCATAATGAATATACATGTATCATTCCCACCGATAGTTCCTCTGCCGCATACAACGCCCTCTGTCTCACCGCTCTTTTCTCTGGCAGACTCATACTTTTCCTTGTATGATGGAAAATCAATAGGATCTGTAAATTCCTGATCATTAAACATTACATCAAACTTTTCTGTAAGCATCTGAAGTCTGTTCTTTGCCGGCATACGGTTTAGCTTCCCGCATAACGGGCATATGTAGTAATTCTTCTCCAAATCCTCTTTATTGATTTCTTCTTTACATTTGTTACATTTGACTATCATTATTATTCTCCTGCCTTGATGTTCTCAATTGCCTCATTCAACGCATCAACTGTTGTAACTGTGTACATCTTTGCTTCTGGAAGTGTCTTCTTAACAAATCCTGTAAGTGTCTTTCCTGCTCCTACCTCGATAAATGTGTCTATTCCGTCAGCCCACATATTCTTTAATGTGTCCTCAAACCTTACACTTGAAGAAGCCTGAAGTGCTATTGTTTCTATAATCTGTGCTGTATCCTGTGGATAAGGCTTTCCTGTTCTGTTGGCATATATCTCTGTCTGTGGAGCATTAATTGTCATTGTCTTAAGTGCCTTCTCAAGCTCCTCGCTTGCATCCTTCATATAAGGTGTATGGAACGCTCCGCTTACCGCAAGCTTAACTGCCCTGCCGCCTTTTTCTTTGATTGCAGCACAGAATTCATCTATCTCGTCAGCACTTCCTGCACATGAAATCTGTCCCGGACAATTGTAATTAACCGGCCAGATTTCCTTGAATTCCTTACAAGTCTCTTCAACAACTTCTGGAGCAAGCTTAAGTGCTGCTGCCATTCCGCCTGCATACTTTGTAGAAAGCTCACCCATCTTGGTTCCTCTGATAACTACCAGTTTAAATGCGTCCTCTGTCGATAAAACTCCTGCGTATGCAAGTGCAGGAATCTCTCCAAGTGAAAATCCTGCTACAGCGTCAGCCTTAATTCCAGCATCCTTAAGCGCATTGGCAAATGCAAGGTCTGTAAGGAAAAGTGCCGGCTGTGTATTCTCTGTCTTGGTAAGCTCCTCGCCTTCTCCTTCAAAGCACACCTTAACTGTTCCCGGGCGGAGCGACTCCCCCAAATCATATAATTTCTTTGCATCAGAATCTGAATCGTATAGGTCTTTGCCCATTCCTACATACTGTGCACCCTGACCTGAAAATAATACTGCTATCTTTCCCATTACTTTAATCCTCCGTTCCATATATATCCTTGCGGTCTACTGTTGTAAATGTCATGCTTCCCTTTGCGTACACATTGCCATCTACCTTAACTACTGCGTCAAATGATGCGAGAACCTTGTTGATTCTTGTAGCTGTAACTGTAATATCAAGTGTATCTCCTGGAATTACAGGCTTTACAAACTTGAATCCGTCTACTTTAAGAAGCACATATAACTTGCCCTCTTCCCTGCTCTTTCCACCATCATCGATTACAAGTGAACAGAGCTGGGCACAGCTTTCAATTATAAGTACGCCCGGCATTATAGGAGCGTCAGGAAAATGTCCCATAAAATATGGTTCATTAATTGATACATTTTTAATACCTCTGGCACTTACATTAGGCTCAAGCTCTAACACCTTCTCAATCATCTGGAAAGGTGGGCGCTGTCCGATTCTTTTATTAATCTCAAATATGTTCATCATAATGATAATCCTCCATCAAGCACGATAACCTGACCTGTTACATATGAAAATGCGTCTGAGCAGAGTGATGATACAACATTTGCAACATCTTCTGCCTTTCCTAACTTATGCATTGGGATTGCGTCTAAATACTCTTTCTTCTTCTCTTCTGGAATTGCATCCAGCATCTCTGTCTCTATAAATCCCGGTGCTACTGCATTTACACGGATTCCGTAACCTGCAAGCTCCTTAGCCATTGTCTGTGTCATTGAATTAACAGCACCCTTTGTTGCACTGTATACAGACTGTCCCGGAAGTGCGAATTTCGAGCTGACTGATGACATGTTGATGATGACACCGCTCTTCTTTCTGAACATTTTAAGTACTGCCTGCTGTGCGCAGTAGAAGTAACCCTTAACATTCAAGTCCATGCATGTATCAAGTGTATCCTTGTTGAGCATGAGAAGATACTCATCTCTTACAATTCCTGCGTTGTTTACGAGTACATCTATTCCGCCAAGCTCCTTGCTTACATCTTTAACCATCTGCTTAACCTGATTAAGGTCTGAAACATCTGCTTTATATGTTATGGCTGTTCCGCCTGCTGCCACGATTTCATCAAGAACCTTCTGTGCCTGTTCCTCTGAATGGCTGTAATTGATGACTACGGCATATCCGTCTTTTGCCAGACGTATAGCACAAGCCTTTCCAATACCACGGGAAGCTCCTGTAACTAATGCTACTTTCATATCTGTGTGTCCTTTCTTTAAGAAAATGTCAGTTCTTTGTCATGGGCATCTGCCCCTGCTTCATTACTTGCTGAGTACGATTGCTGTGTATGAACCCCCTGCACCATATGCAGCCACAAGTACATTGTTTAACTTAGAAGCTTCTACATTAGTCTTAGAAACGCTTCCGTCTGCTGCAATGCTGTATGCTTCCTGTGAAGGTATCTTTCCTGCAAACATAAGTGCTGCGTGTGCTGCTGCTGTTGTAGCTGCTGCTGCTCTTGACTCACCAAGAACTTCCTTTAATTCCACAACCGGTTTTTCTGCCAGTTTGTCACCAAATACTGCTGTCAATCCCTTGATTTCTACATCATCGACAGCCTTCATTCCGTTTGCGAAACCAAATACTGCATCTATATCATCAATTGTCATTCCTGCGTCTGCTAATGCGTTATTAACTGCATTTGTAAGGCCTGCCTCTGAACCTGTAAGTGTTCCGAACTTAACATTTGAATGAGCCATTCCGTATCCTGCTGCATGGCAGTAGATTCTTGCACCACGCTCCCTGGCTGCCTTCTCGTCCTCGATAAGAACTGAAGCACTGCCATCGCTTAATACGAATCCATCATTTCCTGCAAATGGGGTAACGACACTTTCAGATGTAACACCTAACTTACCGAAAAGCTCTGTCATTATGTCGCTGTTCTCATCAGAACCTGTGGCTAACATAGCATTTTCCTGACCTGAACGGAGTACGCTCATTGCATATGCCATGCTTGCAAGACCAGACTGTGCACCGTTAGTAACTGTTACATTGTAGCCCTTGATTCCTGAGCAGATTGAAAGATATCCGCCTGCTGCATTGTATACAGTGTTAGGGAATTTGAATGCACTTCCTGAAGCATTGCCCTTCTCTGTAATCATACTCTGGAAATCACAGCATGTTCCAAGTGCACCCTCTGACGTTCCCACAATTATTCCAATATCTGTTGCATTATCGTCTGTTACTGCATAATCAGCATCCTTAAGTGCTTCCATGCCTGATACTGCCTGAAGCTGGCTGAAATTATCAAGCTTTCTGTAAAATGACATCTTAAGTCCAAGTGCATCATAATCTTCCTTGCCGACTGAACTTCTTAAATTAGCTTCTGTAGGAGCTTCGTTTTTTACTGCATTTGCAACATATGTATCTACACCGTTGCCGCTTGGTGTAACCACACCAATACCTGTGATAACAAGGGGCTTATTCTCTTCCTTAACTGTCACATTGCCAGCCTCTTTGCTAAAGATAATACTTGCGTTATTACCGCCGAATGCAAATGAGTTGTTCATTACGCTTGTAAGCTCTTTTTCATGTGCCTTATTAGGGCAGAAATCTATCTTTCCGGCCTTTTCGGCAAGCTTATCCATATCCTCGTCCTTAAATCCGAGTGTTGGAACTACTGTATTAGTTGTAAGTGCCTTGATTGAAAATACTGCTTCAATTGCTCCTGCTGCACCGAGGCAGTGTCCTGTCATAGCCTTTGTTGAGCTTACTGAAAGGTTATCGTTCTCGCCGTCAAATATTGTATGTAATGATAAGAATTCTGCATCATCGTTCTTAGCTGTTCCTGTTCCATGTGCATTAACATATCCGATGTCCGATTTCTTCAATCCTGAATTCTTAATTGCTCTGTTGATAGCTTCCATCTGACCTTCTCCATCCGGTCTTGGAGCTGTGATATGATGTGCGTCACTGCTGACACCAGCACCTAATACTTCACAATACATTTTTGCATTTCTTGCCTTAGCATGCTCGTAGCTTTCTACTACTACGACACCTGAACCTTCACCAAGTGTAATTCCTGTACATCTGTTGAATGGTGAGCAGCCATCTGCGTCAAGTGCATGAAGTGATAAGAATCCGGCATATGGTACTGCTGCAAATGTGTCTGAACCACCTGCAAGTACTACATCTGCCTTACCTGCTCTGATAAGCTCGCATGCGTATGCAATACTGATTGTTCCGGCCGCACATGCATTTGCAATATTAGTAACAACGCCGCCTGCATGGCACTGACCTGCAACCTGAGGTGCTATTGATGAGATTGGCATCTTAGTTACATCACTTGCTTTCTTGCCATGCTCATAATAATCAGAAATGCTTACTGCTCCACCAACACAGCTTCCGATGATAACTGAAGCCTTAGGGTCTCCTGCAAAATCATCAAGTCCTGCGTCCTTCATTGCCTCGCCAGCTGCCTTGATACAAAGCTGTGCTGAACGGTCTGCATCTTCGCTTCCCTCAAAATCTCCAAGTGTGTCGCACTTAACTTCTGCTGCAAGGTCTGCGTAACAGTCTGTTGTATCAAGTGTTGTTGTTTTATGTATTCCTGAAACCGAATTAATGGCATTATTCCATGCTTCATCTACTGAATTACCGATAGCACATATCATTCCAAGACCTGTAATGACTGCGCGGTTATTATTCTCTGTCATAATTACTCCTTATTACTATTATTATTCTATTTTGTTTGTTAATAACCTGGAGTCATTTATGACTTATAATCAAATTATTCCGAACCGTGTGGATGTTAATGCCACCATATACTAAAGTGCGGTGTGGGAAATCTCGTTCAAGCGTAGCGCGTTTGATTTCCCACACCGTAATAAACTTTGTATATGGTGGCATTTACTTCCACTAGGTGCAGGAATCCTGCGATTATAAGTCATAAATGGCTCCAGGTTATACACTGTGAAATCAGAATATATTATGCATTTTCTTCGATATACTTAGCGATTGTCTCAATGCTGTAGAAGTGTTCTTTGCCAACACCTGTCATCTGAACACCGAATTCATCATCAACGTAAGCAATGATTTCAAGCGAATCGATTGAATCAAGTCCGATTTCACCATCTCCGAAAAGCTGTGTATCAAACTCTAAAACATCTGCATCAATTCCTAAATTCTCACATAAAAAGTCTTTTAACTTTGGCATTATTTCGTTAGTGCTCATTATAATATTCCATCCTTTTTCTTTAATTATATTGTGCGTCCACTAAGAAAAGCACCCACACATTATATATTTTTTTGTAAAAATTTGGCATAACAAAACCCGTGTAGTGTTCGAAAACGCTACACGGGTTCTATAATTGTACTAATTTCGGACATTTTCATCAAAGTGTCCGAATATTATCGTCAAAGCGTTGAATTATCTACACAGTTCTGCCTCTCAATTCCACAACATTATCAGAACTTCCTAAGATACTCCACCATCATATCAATAACCGCACTGCTCTCTGGCAGAAACGGCTCAAACACACTGAACGCATGTGTAAGCATTTTATTCTTAGGAAAAACTACAAGTTCATGCTCTCTTTCTGCTCTTGTCAGTGCCTTCTCAAAATCTGTTGTATATCTTCGTAAGAAATCATTATGGCTTGTCACGAGCCAGACTGGTGCAAGTGAGTTCAGCAGTTCCCTGTTTTCAGGATTAACATACTTTGCGAATGGAGTTTTCTTGTAATCCCTGCCATACAGATACTTTGGAAGAAAAAGTCCAATCTTATCAAATCTTGATGTATAGAACATTCCGCTTATAAGCCCAAGCGCATTAATGCGAAGTCCTGATGGTGTGACATTAGCTGCCCTCGCTATATTAGTGCTGTTCTGGATAGCATTGGCATATGTGATAAGGCATGCGCCGCCGCTGTCACCTGCCATATACACATGTGACGAATCGCCGCCATCTGCTGCCAGTCTCTCCTTTATATAATCCATTGCCATGAAAACATCTGCAAGCTGGTCATATATAAGGCAGTCTGGAATCAGCCTGTACTCTATGCTGTATACAAGAAATCCCTTCTTGCAAAGCAGAGCACAGAAATATCTGTTAAACTCCTTATTACCAATAATAAGACCTCCACCATGAACATTAATAATTACAGGAAGAACCTTTTCCTGTGAATCTTCCGGTCTGTATATGTCAAGCAGATGTGCTTTAATTCCATCATCAGCATATGCAATGTCAGTACTGCATCTTACTCCTTCCGGAAATGTTAATCCTGCATCTCTTCCTGCACATGAATCTTCAAAATCTTTTCTCTGCCTATAAAACTGTTTTGTTAAAATATTCCCCATTGATGTACTCCCGACAATTACTTCTTCATATTAGATATAATAAGCTCAAGCTGTCCCTCAAATAATTTCTCGATTCTTTCAACGGTATCCTTGATTTCATCAACAGTCTTGGTTTTTTCTTCTTTAATAATCCATCTCATAAGCAATCCAAATATAGCTTCTTCATAGAAACTACATATAATCTCAACATCCTTAATAGAAAGTATGTATCCTTCAGACATTTTTCTAATCTGCAAAAGTGCCAGATAATGAATTCGTGTCTTAACATATTTTTCCAGCCACTCTCTTCCTCTTGCATCAAAAAGATTAGCCCATACTTTCCTATGGATTATACTATATTCAATAAATCTCATAAGAACCTTGTCCATCTCACCATTGTACTCTTCATTGAATTCATCAATCTTTGTCTGGACAACACCATCCAATACATCATATATATCAGAAAAATGATAGTAAAATGTGCTCCTCGTAATACCACATTCATCGGCTATATCTTTAACTGTGATTTTCTTCAGTGATTTTTTTTCAGCAAGTTCAAGTGTACACTTCATTATTGCTTTTCTTGTCAACTGCGACATGTAAATCTCCCCGTTCACTTATATTTGCCTGCATATTGTAGCATATTTAACGTTGAAAGTCACTTTTTACTTAATTATATTACTTATTATAAACATTTTAATTAATGAATATTTTATGACACATTTTCAACAAGGCTGTTGTATCTAATTCTCTTAGTAAGCATAAGATATCTTTTAGGTGTCATTCCGCAATATGTCTTAAAATCTCTTATAAACTGCGGCTGGTCATAATACCCAAGATTAACAGCTGCTTCCGTCATATTATCCACATTGCCATAATTAAGGAATTCCAGACTTCTCTGAAACTGTATTATCTTGCAGAATACCTTAGGGGAAAATCCCATCTGCTCAATAAAAATCTTATTAATATATCTTTCTGTATATCCAACTGTGTCAGCCATTTCTGAAATTCTCATCAAGCCTCCTGAATTATATGCCAGCTCTTTAACTGCCATAAGTATCTCCATCTTACCAAACGGCTTTTCCTGTCTCATCTCCAGTTTAGTATATTCTTCAAGAAAATAATTAATCCTGTCTTTGAATGTCTTCTTTTTTTTCATCCCACTTACAAATGTTCCATTATTATCAAGAAGTATATCTTCCAGATAGAATCTGCAGTCAACAAGATCCCGCAATGTCACATTAAGTCCAACCGGCATGCTTCCAGGCATGAACCTTACTCCAAAATACTCTTTCTTCCCCTGCCACTCTACATCTAATGCTTTAATAGGACTACCAATTGCATAAGCAGTCATTCCATTTTCTCCATATTCGAAAAGCATATCTACACAACTATCAGGAACTGTAGTTATTTCCTTTGTTTTTTCAAGTCTGAATGTGTAGAAATGTGATATCCCCTGATTAAGATATATTTCCTGCTTAAAATCCTGCGTCTCCAATACAAGAAAAGGCTGGGTTGGTCTTAATTTGTCTGTTTTATACTCCATATTGCCTCCTCTTTTCCCCCTACATTTAAGCCAACGACAAGTTTGGACTTTTAGCAGATATATAACTCCACCAAAAGTCCAAGCCATATTATTTATATTTTAGCCTTAAATCTATCATATCGCAATGCATTTATATCTATAGATGTTTTTCCATCTACTATTAAATCTGCCAGTTCATGACCAATTGCGGGTGCTATTCCAAAACCGTGGCCACAAAATCCTGTTGCAAGAACAAGCCCCGGAACCTCTGATACATTTCCTAATACAGGAACACCATCTTTCATCTGGTCAGCCCAGCCTGCCCATGTCCTTACTATCTTGGCATCCGCAAGATCCGGAAAATATTTCATAATACCTCTGCATATACAAGGAGCAGTAATGCTGCTGCATATCGGGGTTCCATTATCCTTATTGACTGCCTCATAACCTGATGAGCCACCAAATACGAATGAACCATGCTTTGTCTGATGTCCATAAAAATCAGCTTCTGCTGTTCCTAACATCTGGTCAAACATATGTGGTTCAGCTTCTGTTACAAGTGCTTCAATAAGTACTCTGCTCATAGGCACATCTATTCCTACTGTACCAAGAATTTCTTTACTTTCATATCCGGCTGCTACAACGACTGTATCTGCTTCATATATATTATTAGGGGTGATAACCTGTCTTAATCTGCCTTTTATCTTCTTTAATTCTATTACCTTTTCACCCGTAATAAATCTTACTCCAAGCTTTCTTGCTGTCTTATAGAAGCCTAATGTTGTTGTAAGCGGATTGGCATGACCATCTGTTGGGCACCAGCTTGCACATGTTACCTCATCTGACAGATAAGGATTAATACGGCGTACTTCATCTCCATCTATCATTCTTACATCAAGTCCCACCTTGACAGCCCTTTCGGTAAGCCCTTCAAGGATCTGTTTATGTTTGTCATTCTTTCCAAGTCTTAAATTTCCATCCTGATGATATTCACAGTCAACTTCAAGTTTCTCTGATAATGATGGCCACAGATTCTTTATTCCGTACATAACAAGAGGAAGCTCTCTTGGGTCTCGTCCTGACTGGCGGACACCCCCACCATTTCTTGACGAGCCACCATTTCCAATATGGTCGCTGCCTTCAAGAACGATTACATCAGTGCCTTTCTTTGCCAGATAATAGGCTATAGCATTACCTATAATTCCGCCACCTATAATAATTACATCTGCTGTATTTGCCATAATTACACCTCCTTGTTGTCCTCTGCTTCATTACCAAGAATTCTCATTTCTGTAGGTCTCATTGGTGCTCTGCTTGTTGCCGGTTCAAGTGTTGCAGGTGATACTCCTAATTCCCTTGCAACAATTCCCTTAACAAGCTTTGCACAGGTCTGTCCCTGACATAGTCCCATTCCTGTTCTTAAATATCTTCTTATTTCTGTCATTGTCCACATCCCCTCATGAACAGCTTTTCTTATCTCACCCTTTGTAATCTCTTCACAGCGGCAGATGAGCATATCGTCATCTGGTGCCGGAACGAATTCTCCTATATCCCTTGAACGGTCATTTACTTCATGCATATTCAATCCTCCTTATTTTGCGTAGCAAAATCCAGCCCCTGGTGAGGGGAGGATTACGCCTCTTTCTTGAAAAATCTTGCCTTCATAACATATTCTGAAGGAACTTTTATAGTAAGCAGATTGGTTTTATCAAATGCCGGTGAAGACTTCACACTGATAACCTCTGCCGCACATACCTTCTGTCCATTACGTCCAAGAGCTATTCCTCTGTCACCCGTCTTTGGCAAAGGTAAGAACTCATACGGCATCGTAACGCTTGCAAAGCCTTCTTCATATGTTTCGTCAACAAGGAAAATTGCCTGACCTGAACATGAAGCCACGCACATTCCACAACCAACGCATGTTGCACTTTCATCAACAGCCGGAAGTGAAGTAATCTTTTCTCCTATCTTGATACATTTCTTAGGACATGCATCCTGACATGGATTACAAGGTATATTCTGGGTACATTCCATTACAGGATGAACTCCCGGTCTTCTTGTCACACCCGGAAATCTCTCAATCTCATCATCTGCAACATATCCTTTAGTAAGAAGTGTTGTAGAAATATCGATTCCTTCCTCTGTTTTTTCTATAAGCTTACCTCTGTTCTTTGGTGCAAACATTCCCTGTCTTAAACCATCAAGTGCTACATCAAGATTCTTTAAATTCTCATCTAATTCCGTTTTATCTATGTATCCCAGATACTCAGCTGCTGCGATTCCTGCCATACGTCCTTCAATCATAGCTGAGCTTGCCTCTTCAATTCCTGAAACATCTCCTGCAACGAATACCCCCGGGATAGAAGTTCTTCCATATTCATCACATATAGGAACCTGTCCTCCACGCTTTGGATTATCCTCCATCTTACAGCCTGACATTTTAAGAAGCTGTGACATAGGCGAAAGTCCAACAGCCAGACATATTGTGTCTACATCGAAATGTTTTTCTGTACCTGGTATGAATTTAAAAGATGAATCAACCTCTGCTATTGTTACTCCGGTAACATGGTCATCTCCTTCTGCTGTTACAATCGTATGTGACAGATAAAATGGAACTCCTGTACGTGCTACCTTTGCTGCATGCACTCCATATCCGCCAATTCTTGGTGCAGCATCAACAAGTGCCACAACCTCACAGCCACACTGTATAAGCTGATAACTTACAACAAGTCCTACATTTCCTGAGCCAAGCATAAGAATTCTGCTTCCCGGTTTAACTCCATGAAGATTCATCATTGTCTGTGCTGCTCCTGCACCAATAACCCCCGGCAATGTCCAGCCCGGAAATGTAACCATATTTTCTGCTGCACCCGTGGCAATTATTATTGAATCTCCCTTAAAATGATGTATCTCATCGCCAATTCTTACTGTAATCTCTTTGTCTTGATACATTCCACAGACTGTTGCATTAAGAACAACCTTAACTCCTGCTTCATCTGCTTCATTTAATAAATCCTCACCTATCTTAAAGCCTCTTATCTTAGCCTTATGCTCCTTAGAACCAAAAAATTTATGTATCTGCTTAAAAAGCTGTCCTCCCGGTTTTTCATTTTCATCAAATACAACTACTTCAAGTCCTCTCTTAGCTGCCTCTATTGCTGCTGATAACCCCGACGGACCTGCACCAACTATAATAAGATCAAATCGCTTCATATCCACACTTCCTTTCATCTACTGCTCTTCAAATGGTTTATCACTCACTCCATACTGTGTCTGGACCTTCATACCCTCCTCTAAAGGAGTAACACAAGTCCTGATATTTGGTTTTCCATTAACAACCATTACACAGTCTGTACATCTTCCTATCGCACAGAATATTCCTCTTGGCTTATGCTCTTTCTTTGTATATCTGTGTATCATAACTCCCTGTGCTTTAAGAGCCGCTGCAATTGGTTCTCCCTCATAGCCTGTCAGTTCTTTTCCATCAAAATAAAATGTTACAAGCCTTCCTTTTTCTTGTTTTCCCAATATTGGATGTTCTTCAATTCTTGCTCCCATAACTACCATCCTTTCTACATCTCTTTCTGGCTGCCCGCAATCTGTCCGATATACAGGAAAAGCGCCCAGCCAGCGGATTCCGCTGTACTGGGCGCCTTTGCCTTAACAATTGTATGCTTTGAATTGTACGACCTCATTTATATTATAAATTGTAAAAATCAGAACTAAACTGTGCCAGAATCTATATACATAAACAAGTGCTGCTGATTGCAATATGTTCGTAAGATTTGTATTTGCTTGACTATCAAAATAAATTTACATAAATTTCATGCATTCTTTTCCATAATGTGCTAGACAAATGTATTAAAAGGTGTTACTTTCTTATAGGACTAAAGGACTATTTATATTCGGATTTATTATTCGGATATAAAGCATTTATGAAAGGAAAATTAATGAACAAGTACGGACATGTAACCGTAACCAAAAGACTTACCCCTAAGCTTAAGAAAAGACATGATCTTGCTTTAAGACTTGGAAGTATTATGCCGGATATTCTTCTGCATACATATATTAAGGGACATACATGGGATTCTTCCTACAATAAAATTTCAAGAAGGCTGCAGCGTCTTGAAAGACATGGCAGAATGAACTGTTTTTCTTTTTTGTCTTTAGGCTATGCCTTACATTACATAGAAGATTACTTTACATTTCCACATAACTCATGGTATCCAGAACCGATGTCTGAGCATGTGTTATATGAAATTAAGTTCATGAATTATATAAGAGAAAACAAGAACGATATTAACAAACCTCTGATATCTAATAATGGTCGCGGTGTGTCTGCTGACAGAATGTTAGATTATCTCGTAACTAACCACAAACAGTATGCTGCTAACGAGCAGGGATTCGATAATGACTATAGTTTCATCACTTCCGTTGGATATGCATTTGTTACCAACTATGTTAAGCTGTTCATGATTAACAGCGGCAAGGATATCGTTATTGATATGAATAGTGATTCCTTTGCACTTAATACTAATATCTAAGGGCTTCGCTCCTTATAATAAAAATGCTATAAAGACTGATTGCTGGTCATGTCTTTATAGCATTTTTTTATATATTTCTAAATATTATTTTTCTATGCTCTCTTAGTTTTAACTAAAACGCATGCTCCACCTGCTAAAACTGCCACAACAGCTACAATTGCGTACACAAGTGCATTGTGAGCATCACCCGTTTTGATTTCTGCATCAGTCTTTTCTGACTCCTGTGCAATGTCTGCACTCTTTTCTGAATATACAACGACATATGGAGAGAATGCTGTTGCTGTAATCTTTACACCTTCTGATGTAAGTTCTGCCGGAACTTCTTCCATAGAACCATCAGCTTTTATGTGGTAAACCTTTACTGTGTACTTATCTGCTGATACATTTTCCTTTGCAGGAATAGTAATTACAACTGAACCATTTTCAAGCTTTACAACATTTCCAGAATTATCAACAAGGCTGATATCAACATAATCTACAATACTGTTGTCGTTAATTACAACATTATTAGCTGCAAGCTTTTCCTTAACTTCTGTAACCTGAGCTTCGCTTAAGTTCTCTGTTGAAGCAACTACATTTTTGCTTTCTACTTCTTTGCCATCAGCATCTACTATCTTAGCATCCTCTGAAAACTCTGGTGATTTCTCAGAAACATCTGCATTGTTATCCTGACTTTCTGATGTCATCTTTACAAATGTAATGCTGTTAGAAAGTATTGTTTTATATACTTTGCCACCAGCAGTAACATCTTTCTGATTACCAACTACATCAAGTGTAACAACAACCTTGCCATCTGTAATCTCTGTATCATATACATTAATTACATCTTCATCGCTGACACCATATCCAGCAGCCCAATTTCTGTCGATAACTTTAATATTATCTCCTGCCTTTACTCCTGATACATTGAACTCTAATTCCTGATTCTTAGCCTCACCGTCAGTTTTCTGGATAGTCACCATACCCATTATCTCAACCTTAGCTCCCTGCTTATATGAATTGCCAAGTGCCTTTATTACATTCTCTGTAGAGTCAAGACCTAATAGCTTCGGATATGAACCTGGATATTTCCCATTGTAATCAAACGTAACACTTAAATCATATGATTTCCCGTACTTAGCTGCATCCATAGTTACAGTGCTTGCATAATTAAGAGCCTCTTCGCATGTTCCACTCTCTGAACCCCAAGGATGTATTAAACCATCATCCTGCTTACCTTTTGCCATTACTGGCATAACCATCATAACAGACAACAATCCTGCAACAACTGCTGTTGTTATTCTTTTTACTAATTGTTTCTTAATCATCTTATTCTCCTTAATGTATATTTAGAAATATATATATTAGATCTGCTTGTTCCAGATTTAATACCGCTTAGTCCACAGGCAGATAAAATATCTGCATAATGAGTTTCTTTAATGATTCATTATCCGTATAATATTCTTCATATCTGATACCCTTTTTTACTTTACCCGGAATTGTAATTATACTGTCCATATTAAAATCACTTTCGGCTATCTGAAAAAAAACATATACAATCTCTGCATTTGTCATATCTGTGTACAGCATGTCATTGCTTTTTAGCTCCTTAATGATTTTCATAATTAAAAATGGATTCTTGCGAACTTTCTTATATAACAGCGGTTCTAATGCCTGCATATACTGTTCCTGCCTTAACAGCCTGTCCATTGCGCTCTCCGCTACATTACAGTCTCTCTCCTGTACAAACAGCCTTGCCTGCTCACCTGTTAAATGAATGGTATTGCCTTTGACAAATGCTTCATCTAATACCTCTCCGCTCTCATCCGTAAAATCATTCTCAATTGTTACTGTTACACCACCAACCGCATCATTAATTATGGCTATTGAGTTCACGCTTAGTACAACAACTCTGTCTATATGTATGTTATAAAGAATTCCGGACACCGATTTTGCCATAAGGCTTGTACATTGCTGTATATCCTGTCCATATCCATACTGCAATGTCACCTGACCTGTATTGACTGCAACTGTATTTCCATCCTTGTCTGACATCTCAATTGTTGTCATGGTATCTCTTGGAATCCCGACAACATGAGTTGCCTTGCTCTGTGTATCTATACTTACAACATAAACCGCATCACTCTGTCCCATATCTCCTGGCGAATGATTATCATAAAGATTACCTTCTCCATCTATTCCTAATATAAGAATATTTATAAGACCTTTTTTATATACATATGGCTCTCTGTTAAATATAACAGCTTCATTAGTTTTATCACCGTCACAGTTATTTCCCTGAACAATACGGTCTGCTGCATTATACAAATGCGACTTTCCTGTTAAAATTATGCTTATCAGTGCAATTACTGCTACCGCTGCTGCAAGAGCCAGACCTGTAAATATATTAATAATCGTTCTGTGTTTCATTGTTCTGACTCCCTGACCGCCAGTATCAGTACCCTCTCATTTCCTATATGGACTGATATGGTTATTACAACTGAATTCCTGTCAAATTCTGTATCTGCATCCAGATAATAATTATTATCTGCTGCCGATATGTCCGTAATATATGAACTAAATCCATTGAAAGATGTAAAATCGTAATTCCCGCTTATATCTGTGTCACTATAACTGCTTACTGCAAATATTCTGTATGACATATCCTTATCTGAAGTATAAACATTAATAATTCTATGACTGTCCACATAATCGTTATCCAGATATTGTGTAATGTCCGCAAATGTGCCACTGTCAAGAAATATTACGGTGTTTCTTTCTGAGAATTTCTTTGTATTATTACTCTTTGTAAATGCATACCCAGATGTTAAATCATCACTTCTTATTACCGGTGTCTCTATTCCGGTTCCAACAATATCTATATATGCATATATTCTGCTGTCTTCCTTTGTCAAAGCCACAAAATCAACTTTATTGCCTGATGAACACGTTATTATTGAACTGACAGTATTATCTGAATCAATAACTGTATCTTTGTAATCTGCCTTTCCAGTATCAGTCATACTCCATATAATCATCATGATACCCGCCAGAAATACTGCCAAAGCTGTAATTACATAGTATAATCTGCCTGCAATTTTCATTTTTCATGCCATCTTTCTTTCATATTTTAAACATCAATTTTAGTATACCCCCCCCCAAGAATATTTTTGTCAATATTCAAATACACATTTGCATAACTAATATACATAAAAAAAGAGAAGAAAATACCTGAGCATTCTCTTCTCCTCTAAAAATCAATTATTCTATTATCTTGCTTCACGCACAACTTTCCGCTTTATTATATTGTATGCTATAACCATTATTATTCCTGTCACTATCCATGAGATTGGATATATTATGATAAGCACCCAGAATTCATGGAACACTTTACACACTGTTGATATCCATATAAGTCTTAATACACATGAACCAACAACAGTTATAATTGCCGGCAGCAACGAATGTCCAAGACCTCTCATCGCGCCTGCGCTTATTTCATACACTGCAGTAAGAAGTTCTAATGTAGTCGCAATTATCAGCCTCTGTTCTGCATAATACAATACATCCGGGTCTGTCGAATAAAACCCTAAGAACATACCTTTTCCAAGCACAAATACTGCCGATAACAGTCCGCATGACAGCAGTGCAAATGCCATTGATATATGATATATTTTTCTGCACCTGTCATATTCTCCTGCACCAAAGTTCTGGCTCGTAAATGTTACCGTAGCCTGTGCAAATGCACTTACCATAAAATATGAGAAAAACTCATAGTTAAGCGCAGCCGCTGAACCTGCGATTGTTGCTGAACCAAAGCTGTTAATAGTACTCTGTATACATACATTTGCAATTGAGAATACCATTCCCTGTAATCCGGCAGGCACTCCAATCGTAAGTATCTTCTTTAATTCTCTTGGCACAATTGTAAGCTTTCTTACATCAAGTCTTATAGGCTCTGATTCATGCATAAGGATAACCATTACAATAGAGGAACTAACTACATTTGAAATAACTGTTGCAATCGCAACTCCCGAAACCCCAAGCTTAAATACTATTACAAGTATCAGATTAAGCACTGTATTAACTATTCCGGCAACAATAAGGCTGTAAAGTGGTCGTTTGCTGTCACCTGTACTTCTAAGAATTGACCCGAACCATGTTACGCAAGAAGCGGTCGGCACGAATGGTAAAGACCCACGTCACGTCGTCCACCTGCGTCCAGGCGGCCTCCATGATGCGGCAGTTGTTGGTCTTCACGTCCGTATGCAGCTTGCTGAAGCTGGTGAAGTCGGTATACTCGAACAACGTACGGGCCGCCTCGTTCATCCGGTCGAAGTCGGGGCGTTGGAAAAGTCGGCAACGATATTGCCGGTCAAAAGGATACTTGGCCGTCGTAACGTAATACTTGTACATGCGCGAGGTGGCATCAAAGCGGGCATGCGCTTCGGTAATTTTTCTAGTTTGAAAGTGTTTTTTGCATAAACAATT
>OGYL01001125.1_pt1 | contig 21100 bp, 17 predicted proteins | sample 1576541 | NCBI WGS metagenome assembly OGYL01 (sample SAMEA3541551, study PRJEB24748) | human gut metagenome | biome: human gut; feature: human-associated habitat; material: faeces | place: China | collected 2012 | reverse complement strand
GAAGTGAAGAATACAAACACTATCAAAGGTCTTCGGAAAGAACTCAAAAAAGCTTCCATGTATCCTCCGGTATTGTCGCGCAGGTCGATAATCAGGCCTTTGCACTTCTCGTGGCTCAGTTGGGCAATCGCATTCAGCAGCTCCACGTGTGTGGTACGTCCGAATTTGCTGATTTGTATATATCCGTAGTCATCGTCGAGCATATAGGCTGCGTCAATGGTGTTTTGCGGGATGTCACCGCGTGTGATGGTGAAGTCGAGCAACTCCTTTTCCGTGGCACGCTTGACGCCTAACTTCACTTGGCTTCCTTTCGGACCTTTCAGGTTGCGCATGGCCTTTTCGTTTGTCAGGCCTTTGCCTGCAAACAGACTGTCGTTGACCATTACAATGCGGTCGCCTGCCATCAGGCCCACTTTCTCGGACGGTCCGCCGGGAATCACGCTGTTTACGTGTATCGTGTCTTCTTGAATGGTGAACTGGATACCTATACCGCTGAAGCTGCCTTCAAGTTCGGAGTTTACCTCTTCCAGCTTCTGTGCGGGGATGTAGGTGGAGTGGGGGTCGAGTTCCGCCAATATCTGTGGCATGGCCTTCTCTACCAAATCGGTCATGTTGACGGTATCCACATACTGGTCATCAATAACACGCAGCAAGGCATTCAGCTTGTTGGACGAACTGTTGATGATTCCCAGTTTGTTACCGGCAAAATGTCTGGCGTAAAACGTTCCGATAAGAATTCCCGCGACTACGCTGATTGCGATGATAAGCGGCATAAAGCGGGAAGTATTTTTTGTACTCATGATGTTTATTTACTATTAGACTATTTACAATTTACTATTTGGCTGCGCATGCAACTTTCAACTTTCCATTTTCAACTTTTCATTATCCATTGAAATAAACACTACCTCGATGCCTGCCCGTTTCAAAAGTTCGATACCATCTTCCAGACGGTATTTCTCGGAGTAGACCACCCGCTTGATGCCTGCCTGGATAATCAGTTTGGCGCATTCTATGCAGGGAGAGGCAGTGACGTACATGGTGGCACCGTTACTGCTGTTGTTTGAACGGGCTATTTTGGTAATGGCGTTTGCTTCGGCATGGAGCACGTATGGTTTGGTGACGTTATTCTCATCTTCGCATACATTCTCAAAACCGGAAGGGGTACCGTTGTAGCCGTCAGAGATAATCATCTTGTCTTTTACAATCAGTGCACCGACCTGGCGGCGTTGGCAATACGAATTTTCGGCCCAAATGCTTGCCATACGTATATAACGCCTATCCAATGCTTCTTGTTTGTCTTTTGTAGAATCGTCCATCATATTTATGCTTTATCGTTGCGGGGTGAATCCCATGACTCTGGTTGTCGGTCCGTCTTTAAAATAGAGGGTCAGTGAATTGGCATCCCCTTCATACTTGTACACGTTTTGCAATCCGGAGATGAATGCCTTGGCCAGTGCATCGCTTTCTGCAGCCCCCGTAACCTTCACACTGATGCTGAGCGAGCCTGAAGCTCCGTCGGCTTTCCAAGTGCCGTTGACGCTTGAGTTGATGCCTTGTCCGTTGACGGTGGTGCCCATCAGTTCTCCATCCAGTTCGGTACCTTCAAAATTGAGGGTGAAGGTGTTTTTCTGATTATATAGCTTGTCCAGACTCTTCTTCATCTCTTCCTCATTGTTGTTCCAAAGGTTTGGATAGAATTGGGCATTGCTGCCTTTATTGGTGAGTCGGCTGAGCTTCCATGTCTTCCCGGTGAATATTCCGATAACATCGTCCTCGTTGTCGCAACCGCTTAGCAGGGGGAGCAGCGAAAACATGAGCAACATGCAAAAGATGTTCCTTATAAGTCTCTTCATTTCTTTATTCCATTTCTGATTAATAATGCGTCGATTGTAGGCTCTTGTCCGCGGAAGCGTTTATAGAGCGTCATCGGATGTTCCGTTCCGCCTTTGGAAAGGATATTCTCTCGGAAGGAGGCGGCAGTCTCCGGGTTGAAGATGCCCGTCTGCTTGAATAGCGAGAAAGCATCTGCATCCAGCACCTCTGCCCATTTATAACTATAGTATCCGGCAGAATATCCTCCGGCAAAGATATGGGAGAATTGTGTGCTCATGCAGGCTTCTGCCACAGAAGGCAGAATCTGTGCTTTTTCCCAAGCCTTCTTTTCATAGGCTTTCACGTCACCTTCAAACGGGGTGTTACGTGTGTACCAAGCCATATCGAGCAGGCCGAAGCTAACCTGGCGGAGGCAGGCGTATGCCGCGTTGAAGTTGGAGGAATCCACAATGCGCTGTACCAGTTCGTCCGGTATCAGTTCTCCGGTTTGGTAATGGCGGGCAAACGTATGCAGGAATTCCTTTTCGATGGCGAAGTTCTCCATGAATTGGGAGGGGAGTTCCACAAAGTCCCAATACACGTTGGTCCCGCTCAGGCTCCCGTAGGTGGTATTGGCAAACATACCATGCAGGCTGTGGCCGAATTCGTGCAGGAATGTCTCCACCTCGCCGAAGGTAAGCAGGGCAGGCTTGTCCTGTGTCGGTTTGGTGAAGTTCATCACAATGGATATGTGGGGACGGCTGTTCTCACCGGTCTTTTCGTCAATCCACTGTTCCTTGTAGCTGGTCATCCAGGCTCCCGAGCGCTTGCCTGCTCTGGGGGGGAAGTCGGTATAGAACACGGCAAGGAATTTCCCGTCTTTGTCGAAGACTTCGTAGGCATCCACATCCTTGTGATAAACGGGAATATCCGGATTCTTCTTGAAGGTGATGCCATACAGTCTGGTTGCCAGGCCGAATACACCTTCCTTCACGTTGTTCAGCTCAAAGTAAGGGCGGAGCAGCTCATCGTCGATATTGAACTTCCGGTCCTTCAGTTTATGGGAATAGTACGCCCAGTCCCACGGCATCAGGACGAAGTCTTCTCCTTCCGCTTGGCGTGCCAGGGCTTGCACTTCTGCATATTCTTGTTTGGCGGTGGGCGTGTAAGCCTCCAGCAGTTGGTCCAGCAGCTTATACACGGACTCACTGTTTTGTGCCATGCGCTCCTGGAGGTTGTATTCGGCGAAGTTGTCATAGCCTAGGAGTTGGGCAATCTCCATACGGACATTGGCCAGTTTCTTTACGGTTTCCAGATTATTGCTGGCGTTGTCATGCGTACACTTCGTATTGTAGGCCATATATAGCTCACGGCGCAGGTCACGGCTGTCTGCGTAGGTCAGAAAAGGGCCATAGCTGGGAGCCTGCAGGGTGAATACCCAGCCTTCGACGCCTTTTTCCCCGGCTGTCTCTGCAGCGGCTTCTACCGCGCTCTCGGGCAGCCCGGCCAGTTGTGACTTGTCGGTGATGACAAGCTTGTAGTCGTTCGTTTCTTTCAGGTTGTTTTCGCTGAACTGCAGCGTCAGCAGGCTGAGCTCTTTGCATAAAGCCCGGTATTTCTCCTTATCTTCTCCCAGGAGGTTGGCACCGTTGCGTACAAAGCCGTTATAAATGTCTTCCAGCAGTTTGTGCTGTTCCGGGCTCAATGTTTCTTTGTCTTGCTGTTCGTAAACAGCTTTGATACGTGCAAACAGCTCTTCGTTCAGGCTGATGTTGTTTTCATGCTCGCTCATCATCGGCATGATTTCTTTGGCCAGTTCCTGTAGGTCATCGTCCGTTTCGGCACTGAGCAGATTGCCGAATACAGTGCTGACACGGTGGAGCATCTCACCGGACTTCTCATAGGCCAGCACAGTGTTGGCAAATGTCGGGACTTCCGGATTGCGGATGATGGCATCTATTTCCGCATTCTGGCGGCGGATGCCTTCGCGGACGGCGGGTACATAGTCTCCGGTCTTGATTTTGTCGAACGGGACAGTGCCGTGCAGCGTGGAGTATGTTTCAAAAAAAGGATTTTGAGACGATATAGTGTTCATAAAGCAAAGCAATATTAGAGTTAGTATAATCTTCATCATGTTTAAAGGGTCTGATAAAAAACGAACTAGCTGCAAAATTGCAAAAAAAATAGGCGACTTCCGCAGAAGTCACCTATTTTTTATTATTTTCTAACTGTATATTAGCAGTTAACTGATGCCATGTGAGCAATCAGGTCAAGAACCTTGTTAGAATAACCGATTTCGTTATCATACCAAGATACAACCTTAACGAAAGTATCAGTCAAAGCGATACCAGCCTTAGCATCGAAGATAGAAGTACGAGTGTCACCCAAGAAGTCAGAAGAAACTACTGCATCTTCAGTGTAACCCAAGATACCCTTCAATTCGCCTTCTGAAGCTTCTTTCATAGCTGCACAGATTTCAGCGTAAGTAGCCGGTTTAGCCAAGTTAACTGTCAAGTCAACTACAGATACGTCCAAAGTCGGAACACGCATAGACATACCAGTCAGTTTGCCGTTCAATGCCGGGATAACTTTACCTACAGCCTTAGCAGCACCTGTAGAAGACGGGATGATGTTGCCAGAAGCAGCACGACCACCACGCCAGTCTTTCATTGAAGGACCGTCAACAGTCTTCTGTGTTGCAGTTGTAGAGTGTACAGTTGTCATCAAACCGTTTACGATACCGAACTTGTCGTTCAGAACCTTAGCGATAGGAGCCAGACAGTTTGTTGTGCAAGATGCGTTAGATACGAACTGTGTGCCCTTTACGTATTTGTCAAAGTTAACACCGCAAACGAACATTGGGGTATCATCCTTTGAAGGAGCTGACATAACTACATACTTAGCACCAGCCTGGATGTGAGCCTGAGCTTTTTCCTTTGTCAGGAACAGACCTGTTGACTCAACTACATATTCAGCTTCAACTTCGTTCCACTTCAAGTCAGCCGGGTTGCGCTCTGCTGTTACACGGATTTCCTTACCGTTAACAATAAGCTTGCTGTTCTCAACGTCAACATCAATTGTGCCATTGAATGCGCCGTGCATTGTATCATACTTCAGCATGTATGCCAAGTAATCAACCGGGCAAAGATCGTTGATACCTACTACCTGAATGTCATCGCGGTTCTGAGCTGCGCGGAAAACGAAACGGCCGATACGACCAAATCCGTTAATACCAATTTTAATCATTTTACTTTATTTTTATAAAGGGTTAAATATATATTTTCCTTCAGAATCAAGTGTTAAACCCGTTATCATTGGAAAATTTCCAAAAGGGTTGCAGCGTATGTCACTGCCTTATCCACTTTTCTTCCTTTTACGTGTGCAAAGTTACAAAATAAATTCTATATTTGCATCGAAATACAATATTAAATAATATAAAATTCGACCATGAACAGTTTCTTTAAAGAGTTTAGAGATTTCGCCATAAGGGGCAACGTCGTTGATATGGCTGTCGGTGTTATCATTGGAGGTGCTTTCGGAAAGATTGTCTCATCTGTCGTCAACGACATCATCATGCCGCCGATAGGCTGGATAATCGGAGGCGTTAATTTCAAGGATTTAAAGGTGACTCTGCCCGTATTAACTACAAATAGCGAAGCATCTGCTCCGGCTACCATAAATTATGGCAACTTCATACAGACAGTAATTGATTTCGCAATAATAGCCTTTTGCGTGTTTCTGATTATAAAATTGATAAACAGATTCACCAAAAAGAAAGCTGTAGAGGACGAAAAGAACAAGCCTTCGGCTCCGGTGCAGTCTAAAGAAGAAATATTGCTCACAGAAATACGCGACTTGTTGAAAGACAACATATCTGACAAACATTAAACATTACGTTTTATTTTACCTTCTGGATTTTAACCGGACAGCAATAATTAAAATAATTCGCCAAATCAGATATGTAAAAATAAAAGTAGGAGGAAAACATATATTTTCCTCCTACTCTATATTAATCCGTATATCAATCAATCATGAAATAATCTAATAATTATTCCCATTCAATTGTCGAAGGTGGTTTTGATGAGATGTCATAGCAAACACGGTTGACACCTTTCACCTTGTTAATGATCTCGTTAGACACCTTTGCCATAAAATCATACGGCAGATGCGCCCAGTCGGCTGTCATCGCATCAGTAGAAGTGACAGCACGAAGTGCGACAGGATGTTCGTATGTACGCTCATCTCCCATGACGCCAACACTTCTTACTGTTGACAGCAATACGGTGCCGGCCTGCCATACCTTATCATACAAGCGCTCGCCATCTTCACAAATATAACTCTGCATATTCGAGATATAGATGTCGTCGGCATCCTGAAGGATGCGTACTTTCTCGCGTGTTATGTCACCAAGAATTCTCACAGCAAGTCCAGGACCCGGGAACGGATGACGTTTTATAAGACGTTCCGGCATATTGAGCTGATGGCCTATACGGCGCACCTCATCTTTAAAAAGCCATTTCAGAGGTTCACACAACTTGAGATTCATCTCTTTAGGCAGTCCTCCTACATTATGATGACTTTTAATTACCTTTCCTGTAATATTCAGACTTTCGATGCGGTCTGGGTATATGGTGCCCTGTGCAAGCCATTTTGCATCAGTGATTTTCTTAGCCTCAGCGTTGAACACCTCGACAAAGTCGCGGCCGATAATCTTACGTTTTTTCTCAGGATCGTCCACTCCTTCGAGATCTTTGAAGAACTTGTCGCTTGCATCGACTCCTATCACATTGAGTCCCAGCCCCTCATAGTCTTTCATGACCTGTGTAAACTCATTCTTGCGCAACATTCCGTGGTCCACAAAAATACAGGTAAGGTTGCTTCCGATAGCTCTGTGCAACAACACGGCACATACTGAAGAATCCACACCTCCCGACAATCCGAGAATCACACGATCGTCGCCCAGCTGTTCTTTAAGTTCAGCAACAGTGCTATCCACAAACGAAGCAGGACTCCATTCCTGACGGCTGCCACAAATATCTACGACAAAGTTTTTAAGCAAAAGCGAACCTTGAAGTGTATGGAACACCTCCGGATGGAACTGAACAGCCCAAAGAGGTTTCTCTGATGAAGCGTAAGCCGCGAATTTAACATCTTCCGTCGATGCGATAACATGACAATCTGACGGTATCGCCGTAATTGTATCGCCATGGCTCATCCATACCTGAGAATTAGCTTCAAAGCCATGGAACAGAGCGTTGTCAGTATCAATATACTGCAAATGGGCACGGCCGTACTCACGTGTTTCCGTACGTTCTACCTTTCCGCCATTGGCATAAGATATGAACTGTGCACCGTAGCATATTCCCAATACAGGATATTTGCCCACGAACCTGTTAAGATCCACCTTGAATGCCTGCTCATCGTGAACCGAGTAAGGCGATCCGCTCAGTATCACTCCGATTATTCCCTCTTCGTATTCCGGGAACTTGTTATAAGGCAGAATCTCACAGAAGGTATCAAGTTCGCGCACACGGCGACCGATAAGCTGCGTTGTCTGCGAACCGAAATCAAGTATTATTATCTTCTGTTGCATTATATATAAATTGAGTTAGTTTTGTCATTATAATCACTTGCGTCCTTTCTCAAGACCGGATACAAAATCGTCAGCCTGTTGCAGGGTATCAAGTTTACCGACATCCATAAGCCGCAAGTCATCTTTCAGCCAACCTCGTATATCCGCTTTAGCACATACACTGAGATAGAAATCTATTATACCGAACTTGTCAGGGAAATCCTTCATCAGCTGTAACATTGACGGAGATATTACATGGATGCCTGCAAAAGCAAACATATGACATGCCGACACATCAATGTCATCATAAGGAGATTTTACTTCTCCCGTCTGCACATTGGTCCATCCCACAAGACGCATATCGTCATCAAACAACAAATAACGAGTTGTCTTGCGATTGCTCACAAGCAGTCTTGCGTCTGCGTCACCACATCCGTCATAAAACTTCCGTAAATCTACATTGCTGAGAATATCCACATTGTGAATGAGAATAGGCGATTCGGGAGAAAACAGCGGAGATGCTTTCTTTATTCCACCTCCGGTATCAAGCAAATTCTCTGACTCATCAGACACTCTTATGTCAATTCCGAAGTTATTGTTCGCCTGAAGATATTCTATTATCTGCCCAGCAAAATGATGGACATTAACAATTATTCTTGACGTCCCTGCATCTTTCAGATTCATTATCACACGGCGCAGCAACGGTTCGCCTCCTACTTCAACCAAAGCTTTCGGTTTGGTATCCGTTATAGGTTTCAAACGTGTGCCGAGGCCGGCTGCAAAAATCATTGCCTGCATCATCTGTCGGGAAAAAGTTTTTACGTATGCAAAATTACGTATTTTATTTCAAATGACAAAGAGTTTCATCGTGCGTTTGAGGGCTTTGCCTCCAATACTTGTTCGATGTTCTGCTCGCGATGCACTATCCTAACCTCAACTCCATATTTAGAATTAAGGTGCTCTGCCAGATGTTGCGCAGAATAAACACTACGGTGCTGACCGCCGGTACAACCGAACGAGAACATCAGATCCGTAAAGCCTCGCTGTATATAACGCTCCACATGCTTGTCTGCAAGTGCATATACATTATCAAGGAAAGTAAGTATTTCTCCGTCATCCTCAAGAAATCGTATCACAGGTTCGTCAAGTCCAGTAAGTTTCTTGTACGGTTCGTAACGTCCTGGGTTATGAGTTGCCCTGCAATCAAACACATATCCACCACCGTTTCCCGATTCATCAGCCGGAATTCCTTTTCTATACGAAAAACTGAACACACGGACAACCAAAGGACCTTTGCCGTCATACTTCGAGAATGTGGCCGGTCCATCTTGCGGATGAGCATTATATACATTATCGTCGGTTGTCTTGAAACCATCCGATCGGCTCAAAGCCGGCTGCTCTATACGTGCATATTGTGGCAGTTCCGTAAGCCGGCGAAGCATATCCATCATATAAGGATAAGGGAATCCGCGCTGCATTGCAAGCAACTCACGCAAGTTTTCCATCGCCGGAGGTATGGAGTCAAGGAAATGTTTCTTACGCTCGAAATAGCCGCGGAAACCATAAGCTCCCAAAACCTGAAGCGTACGGAAAAGCACAAACAATCCGAGCCGTTCTACAAAATGACGTATTGACGGAACTTCCGTATAGTCTTTCAACGAATTATAATATTCGGCTACCAGCTCGCGTCTCAGTTTATGAGGATATTTTGCCGATGCTTGCCAAAGAAAAGAAGCCAAATCATAATAATAAGGTCCCTTACGTCCGCCCTGGAAATCTATGAAATATGGATGTCCGTTCGCGTCGAGCATGACGTTGCGAGCCTGAAAATCACGATACAGAAAGCTGTCGGTCTTTTCTGCAGTGAGATCCTTTGCGAACAATCTGAAATTAGCCTCAAGTTTCAATTCGTGGAAATCGAGCTCTGAGGGTTTCAGAAAACAATATTTAAAATAATTGAGATCGAACAGCACACTTTCCTCATCAAACTCTGGTTGAGGATAACAGTTATCCCACTCCAAGCCACGAGCTCCACGTATCTGTATATTCGGCAGCTGTCTGATAGTCTCTGTCAGCAAAGCTTTCTCATGCTGATTATATCGTCCGCCGGCCTGTCGTCCACCACTCACTGCATCATACAAAGACACTGTACCAAGATCTGTCTGCAAATAGCAACGCTCATCCTCACTCACAGCAAGCACCTGCGGAACCGGTAACTGACGTTTGGTGAAATGCTCTGACAGATATATGAACGCATGATTCTCATCACGACTGGTACCTATCACACCGATAACGGTTTCGCCATTCTCATCAGACAAACGATAATACTCGCGGTTACTGCCCGCCATCTGCAATTTCTCTATGTGTGTCGGATTCTCACCACGCCACGTTCTGTACAGATCAACTAACTTTTCCAAAGCGTTACTATTATAATAATTCTTCAATAAATTGATAATATATCCGGTAAAGGAATATCCGTAATGCTACTCCAAGAAATGAATTTTGCCCATATCCTTATAAGACATGTTTATGTCATAACAGAGCACACTTACTAAAACCGGGAAATGACATGCAATCAGCTCTTACCGTTACATATTGTAATATGAATCACTGAATCCATCATACATGGCATGCACATCACGTTGCGAAATTAAGAAAAAAACATCAAAAAACCGCACTCGCCGACGGTAAAAAGCGGCAAGCGCGGTTAATGTACCAATTAAATAAGCTATTATATCACTGTTTTATCACTTTTGTCGTATGTACTCCATCCTTACACCAGATATTAAGCAGGTATACTCCGGCAGCCATATCCGACACATCAATACTTGAACAACTTCCATTTATGGTCTTTACAATATTTCCTGACATAGAGCAAAGGTTCACCTTTGATATCTCTTCATTGCATGACAAATAGAGTCTGTCTTTTACAGGATTCGGATAAACCGACACATTCACGTCTGTATTAATCTCTGTAATATTGTTGGAAACGTCAGTTGTAAAATGATATGAGCCTGAACCGAGATTATAAACATTCATTCCATTCTCATATTTCACAAATTCTATTCCTTCCACTTCAGCTACAGGTGTACCATTTTCATAAACTGCCGTATTCTCATTCAGCACAGGCAGATAAAGAGTCGCCGTTGTATTTGCGGGAACAACAACATTGTAATCAGACATAACCCCGTCGCTGGCAGTCCATGAAGACACAATCTTTCCATAATTACTGTCATAACTGCAATCCACTTTGTTTATTCTTTCCTGTCCTTCCGGTATCGACTGACGACTGTCTATATTCGGACGGAGAACGATATGCTTGAATCCCGGATTCTCCTCGCTTACGCCAATACCCGCCATATTGCGATACATCCACTCTCCAACTGCTCCATAAGCATAATGGTTGAAAGAGTTCATAGCCGCGTCTCCGAATCCTTTTTCCTTAGTATAAGAATCCCATCTCTCCCACATCGTTGTGGCACCCTGATCAATGCTGTACAACCAAGAGGGGCATTCTCTCTGCAGCAACAGATTGTAAGCCTTGTCTGTGAGACCATTGTCAGACAAAGTCGTATTGATGACAGCAGTACCGACAAATCCGGTATTCAGTTTGTCACCATTTGATGTTATAAGACTTTCGAGTCGTTTTGTGAGATAATTATACTGATTCTCATCCTTATACAGTTTGAAGTTGAGAGCCAACAGGCAAGCAGTCTGTGTAGGACGCGTCAACGCTCCTGTAGAAGCGATGAAGAATCGTTTCTGGAACTCATCCTTTATATTATTGAACAGAGTCTCATATTTGACAGCTTTCTGTGCATACTCATCGTTCTCCGACTTACTGAGCACACGTGACATCTTAGCCATAAGCTGAGCATCGTAAGCATAATATGCCACACTTACATAACGGGGATCGGTTGTTGCGAAAGACAGCCAGTCGCCGTGGGCAATACCTCCGCCCTGATACAGATAGCCTTCGCCCTGCTGTGTTGACAACCATGTCATGAATTTCTCCATAGAATCATAATTGTCTTCGATTATCTTCTTATTTCCTGACATGACATAAACATTCCAAGGAACAATGACACCGGCGTCGGCCCATGCTCCGTTTCCGAATTCAGTCCAGCTGACAGGAGCAATATCATAGTAGGCACCGTCCTCACGCTGTCCGTCGCGAACGTCAGTCATCCATTTCTGATAGAATGCTGATACATTAGAATTATACATCGCTGTATTTGAGAACACCTGTGTATCTGCGGTCCATCCAAGGCGTTCATCACGCTGCGGACAGTCAGTAGGAACAGAAATAAGATTGCTGCGCTGTCCCCATATGATGTTACTGATAAGTCTGTTCACCATCTCATTGTCAGTTGAAATAGAACCGATATCGTCATGCGAAGAACTTATAGGCACACCTTTTATTGAAACAATCTCGACATCATCTGTCGGAGTAAGCTCACAATAACGGAATCCGTAGAACGTATTAGTCGGACTGTAAGTTTCGTTCTCCTCACCGGACATAGTGTAATATAATTCAGCCTTAGCACTGCGCAGGTTGGCACGATACAGGCTTCCGCCAGGTCCGTCGTTGGCTCTGCTCTTTTCGCCAGTGTCATTCAACATTTCAGCAAAGCGCAGATGCAGACGCGTGCTACGTTTTCCATTCACCTTGAATTCAACCCATCCTGCAAAGTTCTGTCCAAAATCGAATATTACAGACTGACCTTTCTTCAACTGCACAGGAGCGTCACCATCCACTTTGCTTACAACATTTATCATGCCGTAATCACCTGAACCTTCTACAGTTCCCTCATATATTGTAGCAGTCTTTACGGTCTGTATGTTGTTATCAAGCACCTTTACAAACGGTCCCTTCTCTGCCTCTATTATGCCGTTGAAGCCGGTGTTTTCAGCCACTGCATTCCATGTCTTTATATCACTTCCGTTCCAATCGGTCACGATTCGTGCGTCATAAACTTCTCCGTCGTATATATCACCGCTCTTTACAGCACCTTTTTTAGACGATGCCCATGTCTCGTCGGTAACGATAACGTCGGTTGTATTGTCATCATATGTTATCACCAACTTGGCGATGAATCCTGTCTCGGGCGATCCGTATATACCCTTTGCGATAGCTCCTGCCCACCATCCGGATGTAACAATAGATCCCAAAGTATTCTTTCCTTCAACAAACAACGAGGTGACATCGTGCGACTGATAGAACACACGTTTGCGATAATCGGTCCATCCCGGTTTCAGTTCTTCGTATATGGTTGTTCCGTCCGGCTGAAGATGTCCCACTCTTTTACCATTCACAAACACATTATAAACACCAAGAGCTGAGGTATATAGTTTTGCTGACTTCACTTTCTTTTCTATCGTGAAATTCTTACGGAACATCGGGGCACCACTGTATGTGGCATCCTGCATCATACGATATTCCGCTCCGGTGACATGCATATGACATTTGCGGTTGCCGTCAATGACAACGATCTCCGGATTATAGAAATAATCAGAACTTTCACCTTCGAAATCCTCGAAGAATGTAACGACTGGATTGCCGTCCCCGTCATATTCTGTCATTTTAAGATTGTCAAAGTATGCTTCTTCTTTTACATTCTCAGAAGTATTATCTACTCTGAGTCCAAGGTCGCCCTTTGCCAGAATTCCGAATTTGTCCTCATAAGTATCAACAAGCTGATCGTCAATATAAGTTCTTATGACATTGGCGTCAACATCAATCTTGATATGACGTTCGTGTCCTATCAGTTCGTCTTTTGAGAAAGCGGTAATCTTTATATCCTCGTGCCATGGCGTTGTACTATTATTATATACATGGCGACGGAGCAACGGATAGTCTTCATCCGATGTATTTATCTGCCACATATAATATGTATTATTCGAAGTCGCGCCAAACACTATTGCCGCATTGTCTCTCACCAACGTCATGTCTGTCTCGACTGTATATCTGAGATTAGCCACCACATTAAGTTGCCAAGCATATACACTCTGCTGTGTAGAGCCTACGACATAAAGTCTGCCGTCAACGACCTCGCCGGCAGAAAATTTGTTAGATTGCGAGAAATCCTCTGAGAACAGGACATCATCTGAAGCCGTCGTAACCTTGATATTATCAAAGTATGCTATTTCCGGCTGCATGTCATAATCGCCATAATCCTGACGTATGCCGACATCTCCATACGGGAAATTTCCGTCGCGTTCATCAATCATCACATCGTTGAGGTAGGTCGTCGCGCGGTGTCCGTCGTTTGTTATTTCTATGCGCAGATGATAAGTCTCACCGTTTCTGACATCGATTTTTTCCTTGAGCGACAACTCTGTTATCAATGCCGGATTACCGTTATTCCATACATGCGGACGGAACACAGGATTGTTCTGATCCTTTGTACTGATCTGCCACATATAGAAATTGCCATCGCCTGTCTTTCCGAAACACAGGCCTGCAGCCGTATGCTCAATCTCGAAATCGGCCTCAACAGTATAATTCTTCACACTTTCGGTTATCGTACCATAAGCATCGTCCGAAGCCTTTATCCATTTAGCCCCACTCCATCCGGAATTCATCAGACCGGTGTCAAAATATGCCTGTTCAGACGAACGTGCCTCATTGCCTTTGTTGTCTTTCACCGTCACCGTCCAATAATAACGTGTTGACGGCTGCAAAGTTATACCGGCGGCAGGTACGTTCGACGATTCCGACGACTCAATCACACCGGAATCCCACACAACACTTCCATCCGAAGCTCCGTCCGTAACGACAATACGGTAAGATGTCTGTACCACAGAACGTTCGTCAGACTCCAGCTTCCAACTGAAACACGGCTCGCTGTCGTCAATGCCCTGTGGATTTTTCTGCGTCATCACACGCAACCCGACCACATCCAATGCACTGGCCACATTTGCGCACATCAATAGCAATGACGCGAACAATAATTTCCTTTTATTCATAATAAGTATATTAATTAGGTTTAAGACTGCGTAAGACACGGATTATACCCGACGGTACATCCAAAATTTCTTACACTCTGTTTCCTGCAAATGTAACAATAAAATATATGTAATCCAAAATACCGTCTGGCATTAAGACGTCTCACATACTGACAGTATCAAAAAACATATTGACAATATCAAAAAACAAATGTGCGCTGTCAAAAAACGTAGATGCAGAACACAAAAAGGGGATGACCCTCTTCAGAGTCATCCCCTTCACAAATATTTATATTTTATGCATGTCTAAATTACATCATGCCACCCATTCCAGGTTGTGCCATCGGCATTGCCGGCTTCTCTTCCGGTTTGTCAACGATGAGGCACTCTGTTGTGAGGAACATGCCTGCGATTGAAGCTGCATTCTCAAGAGCGACACGGGCAACCTTTGCAGGATCGATAACGCCCTTCTTGCGCAGATCCTCATAAGTGTCTGTACGTGCGTTGTAACCAAAGTCACCTTCGCCTTCACGAACTTTCTGAACAACAACTGCACCTTCGCCACCGGCGTTGGTAACAATCTGGCGCAACGGCTCTTCAATTGCACGTGCTACGATATTGATACCAGTCTGCTCGTCAGCATTGTCACCCTTAAGGTCTTTCAGAGCTTCCTGAGCACGGATGTATGTTGTACCACCACCAACAACAACACCTTCCTCGATTGCTGCACGTGTTGCGCAGAGTGCATCGTCAACGCGGTCTTTCTTCTCTTTCATCTCAACCTCGCTGTTAGCACCTACATAGAGCACTGCTACACCACCAGAGAGCTTAGCCAGACGCTCCTGCAGTTTCTCTTTGTCGTAAGAGCTTGTTGTGTTGGAAATCTCGTTCTTAATCTGAGCGATACGGTCAGCGATGAGCTGTTTGTCACCGGCACCGTTTACGATGGTTGTGGTATCCTTGTTGACTGTAACCTTATCACATGTACCACACATCTCGAGAGTTGCCTTGTCAAGTGTAAGACCCTTCTCCTCACTAATAACAACTCCACCGGTCAGAACTGCGATATCCTCAAGCATTGCCTTACGACGGTCGCCGAATCCAGGAGCTTTGACTGCGCAGATCTTCAATCCACCACGCAGACGGTTTACAACCAATGTGGTGAGAGCCTCAGAATCAACATCCTCAGCAATTACAAGCATTGGGCGTCCGCTCTCTGCTGCCGGCTGAAGAATTGGCAGGAAATCTTTCAGGTTGCTTATCTTCTTGTCATAGATAAGAATGTATGGGTTGTCCATAACACACTCCATCTTGTCGGCATCTGTTACGAAATAGCCGCTCAGATAACCACGGTCGAACTGCATACCCTCAACAACACCTATGCTGGTGTCACGGCTCTTGCTTTCCTCGATTGTGATAACACCGTCCTTAGAAACCTTACGCATTGCGTCAGCAAGCAGTTTTCCGATTTCAGGATCGTTGTTTGCAGATACTGTCGCAACCTGTTCAATCTTGTCATAGTTGTCGCCTACCTGCTCTGAGTTGTTCTTTATATAATCAACAACTGCGTTGACAGCCTTGTCTATACCACGTTTCAGATCCATTGGGTTCGCACCGGCTGTAACGTTCTTCAGTCCTTCTGTTACGATGGCCTGTGTAAGTATTGTTGCTGTTGTTGTACCGTCACCTGCATCATCACCGGTCTTGCTTGCAACACTCTTTACGAGCTGTGCACCTGTATTCTCGAAACGGTTCTCAAGTTCAATTTCCTTTGCAACCGTAACACCGTCCTTTGTAATCTGCGGAGCACCGAACTTCTTCTCAATGACAACATTGCGGCCTTTAGGACCAAGTGTTACCTTAACTGCATTTGCAAGCTGATCCACACCTCTTTTGAGCAGATCGCGAGACTCTATATTATATTTTATTTCCTTAGCCATAATTATCTGATATTTATTTTTGTCTTATTAAAATGTTTGTATGTCATTATTTGCCTACAACAGCAAGTACATCGCTCTGACGCATGATGAGGTATTTAACACCTTCATACTCAAGTTCTGTTCCTGAATATTTGCCATAAAGCACTTCGTCACCTTCTTTAAGAACCATAGGCTCGTCTGCCTTGCCCTGTCCGACAGCAACAACGCTGCCATGCTGTGGTTTCTCTTTGGCTGTATCAGGAATGATAATTCCTCCAACTTTTTCTTCAGCTTGTGCCGGAAGTACCAGCACTCTGTCTGCTAATGGTTTAATGTTCATAACGGTTATTTTTTTAAATGTTTAATCTTAACTATGTATTGTATGCGTATCCTTATCGGACGCGTTCACCCGCTTAACAGCCAAAACCATGCCAAAAAGTCGAACTGACAGAATTGTCAGCCCACAAGTGACAAATCTGTCACATCTTTCCATCACCATGTCCGCATGCTCTGACAGCCCACAAAGAAGCATATCATGATGTGTGAATATTTATTCACCATTTCAGTATATTTATACAAAAACGCAGTCTGTCGGCCGACGTCATCTCTTCATAGCCCGAATATTTTCGAACAAGACATCTCCTGCCTCGAAATACGCGAATTTTGAGCACTTGACATAAAGCATTATGTATCAGCACATTGCGCGGGATTACGGAATATCATGCAAGAAAAGACACCACGAAAGAGCCTTTTCCGGCATGCAGAAATGCCCATATTACACGCCGGAAAAAGCTTTATCAGACCATGAAAAGCAGCCTATTACAGCACAGAAAGCACCATTTCACAAAAGGGTCTGGCGCCGCACGACACACAAACACTCGGAAACGGCATTTCCACACACGTTTTCCGGGCTGTCGATTCTCTATTTTGCAAATTTCAACTGTAAAAATTTTTTACCGTCATATTTTGCATATTTATGCAAAATTCAAGAAAAAGCAATAAAAGACATACTGACGGAATCAGCCTGAGATACCACATATCACACCACCGTATGCCCTACGATAAAAGTCGATATAGATGTGTCGCAAGCACAATCTGAAGCACCAATATTACCGGAACTCCATATCTGAACTTGCGGTGAAGCGTCTTGTGATGCCATATTTTCATTCCGCACCACGCTCCGACGCTACCACCCACGACAGCCCACGCAAGTAACGTCGCTTCCGGTATGCGCCACTTACCGTGTCTGGACTTATATTTGTCGATGCCATATACAAAGAATGTCACGACATTGACAGCCAAAACATAAATCAACAACAGGCGGACAACCGGCAAACGCACACTGTCTGTAATATCCATCATACTCATTCCTTAACACTATGACTCAAGCCACACTTATAAGTTCCACATCAAAGACGAGCGTGGAGCATCCGGGTATGTCGCCCATCGCCTTTCGTCCGTAACCTTTCTGACACGGGATGAACACCTGCCAACGGTCTCCTGCGTGCATCTTACACAGCGCGGTCTGAAATCCTTCTATTAGTTCGTTCACCCTGAACGCCTTCGGACATTGCCGCCGACGCGTGTCGTCGAACACCTTTCCGGAAACGAGCGTACCGGTATAATGAACGGTCACAATACTTCTCGGACCCGGAACAACCGTTCCCGAGCCGTCTGATATCACCCTGTAAAGTACTCCTCCATCCAGAGTATGCACGTCGTCGTGCCCCGCCAGCTCCTCGAGAAAAGCTTCATTCTGCAATCTGTATGTCTCTTTTCTGCTCATACGTATTCTATATCAAGTCTGTCTGTCACCACAAAATCATCTTCAGCAGGATTATCCGGTACATAAATAATGCGCATGCCACGACATCCCGACGGCACCTTCAGTCTGTCGAAAGCGTTCCAACATGGCGGCCCGAAATCATACGACTGCCCTGTGAGTATCATCCTCATGGACACAGTATCGAACTCGTAAAAGCCTCCTCCCATACACACCTCGCCCGGACGCAAAAGATGTTTATGCAGACTCACCATTCCAAAACGGAAATACCCGCTGTCGGTTATTATGAACTTAGGTTGTTTCATACTTTTGTGATGACTGAGAAAACGATGTTGCAAAGATACGCCGTTTATATGAAACACAGCAAATAACGGACAGACATTTTTCAGACCGGGCACGTTTCGTGACGCATCTCCGTATCCTTACCAGTGCAGATACGGCCAACATACAGATGCACACTTCGTCTTCACTACGACATTAAAATATGAAGACAGCGAAAATTAGGAATGGAAACAACATTTATTTTAATCAAAATACACTATCTTTGCATAAACATTATTTTATATATGTCATAATACAAAATCGGTATGAAAAATTTCTTAAAACAAGTTCTTGCGACAATCGTCGGATTGATTATTTTCGGAGCCATTGCCGGTGTGATGGGAGTAGTAAGCATCATTGGCATGATTGCCTCGGGAGAAGCCACACAAAAGGTAAGCGACAATTCCGTAATGGTGCTCAACCTGTCCGGAGTAATTGAGGAACAGGGACAGGAAAACATCCTCGGACAACTCACCGGCAACACCGTCAACAACCTTGGACTTGACAACATACTGTCTGCCATCAAGAAGGCGAAGAACAACGACAACATAAAAGGCATATATATAGAAGCCGGCGTGCTGCAGACCGGATATGCCACAATGCAGGAAATACGCAATGCCCTGCTCGACTTCAAGAAAAGCGGAAAGTGGATTGTGGCATACGCCGACAGCTATTCGCAGGGCACTTATTACATAGCGACTGCCGCCGACAAGATATTCATCAACCCGAAAGGTATGATAGACTGGCACGGTCTCGGCTCACAGCCACAGTTCTACAAGGATCTGATGGCTAAATTCGGCGTGAGATACCAGGTCGTTAAGGTTGGAACATACAAGAGCTTCACCGAAACATATACCGAAGACAAGATGAGCGACGCCAACCGCACACAGGTATCGGCGTTCATCAACGGCACTTGGAACAATGTGCGTAAAGCGGTGGCTGAAAGCAGAAAGATAAATCCGGACTCGCTCAATGCCTATGCCGACAGACTGATAATGTTCGAGCCGACAGCGAACCTTCTGAAATATAAGATGGTAGATGGGCTGATATACTCTGACCAGGTGAAGAACGAGGTGAAGAAACTGCTAAAGATAGGACAAGACCGGAGCATAAACCAGATAGGGCTTGCGGAAATGGCCAACATAAAAGGCGGAAAATCCACAGGCGATCAGATAGCTGTATATTATGCCTACGGAAGCATAGTACAGGCCGGCGGGGCCTCGCTGTTCTCACAAGGACACAGCATCGTGGGACCGGACGTATGCAAAGATCTTGAGGACCTTATGAACGATGACAACGTGAAAGCCGTTGTAATCCGTGTGAACTCAGGCGGTGGCGACGCTTATGCGTCTGAACAGATATGGCATCAGGTGGCCGAGCTGAAGAAAAAGAAACCTGTAGTAATATCAATGGGCGACTATGCCGCATCAGGCGCCTACTATATGAGTTGCCCGGCCAACTGGATTGTGGCACAGCCCAACACTCTGACGGGAAGCATCGGCATCTTCGCCGCAATTCCGGACATGAGCGGTCTCATCACGCAAAAGCTCGGAGTGAAATTCGACGAGGTTAAGACCAACCGCAACAGTACGTTCGGCAACGTGATGGCACGTCCGTTCAACGACGAAGAGCTGAGCTATCTGCAAGGCTATGTTAACCGTGGCTACCAACTGTTCCGCCAGCGTGTGGCAGACGGCAGACACCAGAAGACGTCAGACATCGAGAAAATTGCACAAGGAAGAGTATGGCTTGGAAGCGACGCACTGAAGATAAAGCTCGTTGATCAGCTCGGAGGACTCGACGATGCTGTGGCAAAAGCTGCGTCACTCGCGAAGCTGACAGATTATCATACAAAGAACTATCCTGCCGCACCGAGCTGGACCGACCAGTTCCTGGCGTCAGTGGGACGGAAGAGTTACCTGGACGAACAGCTCAGACTCACGCTGGGCGATCTTTACGAACCTTTCATGATGCTTAAGAGCATGAACGAAAGAGAAGTATTACAGGCACGTATTCCGTTTGTACTTAACATAAAATGAGAACAGAAGGTGATTTCATAAAAATAAACGAATGGTTGCTGCCACTTAGCTGGCTGTACGGCCTCGGAGTGAGATTCAGGAATATGATGTTCAACGTCGGCATACTGAAGAGCCGGGCTTATGACATACCTGTAATATCAGTAGGCAACATAACAGTGGGCGGATCGGGCAAGACCCCTCATGTGGAATACCTCATATCGCTGCTTAGCGACAAGATGAAAGTGGCTGTGCTTAGCCGCGGATACAAGAGGAAAAGCCACGGATACGTGCTCGCGACTGACGGTGTCACGATGAGAGACATCGGTGACGAGCCTTACCAGATGAGGAAAAAGTTCAAGAACATATATATCGCGGTCGACAAAAACCGCCGTCACGGCATTCCGGGAAAACACGCCATCATCGTGAAAAGCCTGCAAACAAAAGAAAGCGACAAACTATTTTCAGCTCAATTCATTGCAGATCCTGATTTCAAAGATGCCCCGGTAGAATTCACCTTATCTCCCAAACGAGGGAAAAATATACTAGACGTGCTGAACGGTCGCAGAGTCGGTGGAATTCAGGTTTCTCCCAGCGGAAAATACCTGATCATGGTAGAAGGTGAGATCATAAAAGGCAAAAGCAGTTCCATGACAAACGTGTATAGAATTGCAGACAAAGAGATCGTGCTTCGCTCGGGGTGACGGTGCGCGAGGTCAGCATCAAGAAG
>OGYL01001112.1_pt1 | contig 21299 bp, 6 predicted proteins | sample 1576541 | NCBI WGS metagenome assembly OGYL01 (sample SAMEA3541551, study PRJEB24748) | human gut metagenome | biome: human gut; feature: human-associated habitat; material: faeces | place: China | collected 2012 | reverse complement strand
TTAGCTTACTTTGCTAAAGTGCTTTTTATGTTGGCATAATAATTTTACTTGCAAGAAATGTTGTAAAATTTTGCCTGTAAACGCAAGATTTGTATTGTATTATGTGTAAAAATATTATAAAATATATACAAATTAATAGAGTCATTTTGTGCGTGATGCCAAAATGAGTTGTCCAAAGGGGGTACCCCCTTTGTTATATGCATATATGCATATAACAAATAATATTTGCTAACCATGTTTATTTGCAGAATTCCAATGCAAAACGGCAAATCTGCAGCAATAAATTAAAAGCCTGAAAGGGTAAAGAAGAATTAAGGCGGTGTTATTTAATGACAAGAAATTTTAAACGTGCAGCGTCATTGATGGTAACCATGCTGATGCTTATCAGCTTGTTGGTGCCTGCTGCGGCGGCTGAGGGCGAGACGAACTTGGTTTCAAACTATGACTTTTCGGAAGGTACAGCCGGCTGGAGAATTGATGCAGCCACTGCGGCAGTAGATGAAAGCGAAAGCTACGGCGGCCTGGCCACTATGAAGTATACCAAAACTTCGAAAGCCGGAAAAATGTGGACGAATTCAATTACATTAAACGAAGGCGAACGGTATCTGATTGCTGTCAATGTGAAGGTTGGAGAAGGTCAGACATCGCTGGTCGCGGTAGAAATGAGACATACTTCTGACGATGGCACAACATACGATGAAGCAGTTCAGGCTACGGTAGGTTCTTCATGGAAAACGCTGAAAAAGATTTATACCTGTACGAAGCTTGGCGGCGACACGGTTGACCTTGCTTTGAAAACTGATAATAATACGATGAGTGATAAAACGTATTATTTTAATAATTTCAGAGTCATTCCACTTGACAGTGTTGCAAACGGCAGTAATGAAAAACCTGCTGAAGAAGAAAAGAACACTGCAGAGTTTAGAAGTGAAATTTATGTTGATGGCGAGAAAGGCAGCGATACCAATGCAGGTACTTTGCAGTCTCCTTACAAAACCATTGAACATGCAAGAGATGTCATCAGAACATTTAATAAGGAAATGGAATCTGACATCAATGTGTACTTGCGCGGCGGGAACTATGAAATAACTGAACCCATTCAGTTTACAAAATCGGATTCCGGAACAAACGGTCATAAAATTATCTGGCAGAACTACCAGGAAGAAGCTCCGTTTGTAAGAGGACCTAAAGTAATCGAAGGATGGCAGGTTTTTGACGCATCAAAAAATATATACTGCGCAAAAGCTGACGGCCCCATTGAAACGAGGTCATTATATGTAAACGGCGAGCGCGCAGTCCGCGCAAAGAGCAACACCGGCCTTTCAGACGCGGAGAGAACCGATGAAGGATTGATTACCTCTGATACGTTTTTGGCAAACTGGAAAAATCAAAGCGACATTGAGATGGTGTTTGCCCAGAACTGGACCCTTCCGCGCCAGGGTGTGGACAACATTAAAATTGGTGACGACGGACGCTGCTATATTACGATGAAGCAGCCCGGCTGGCAATCGGCAATTAATAAAGGGCAGACTTCCTGTAAGACACCTTGGTATTATGAAAATGCTTTTGAACTTTTAGACGAGCCCGGCGAGTGGTATTTAGACAGAAGTACCTATACTTTCTATTATATGCCGCGTTTGGGTGAAGACATGAATACTGCAGAAATTGTTGCGCCCACGCTGGAGGAGCTTATGAGCGTGCGGGGTGATTCTGAGGACAAACCGGTTGAAAACTTAGAATTCCGCGGAATTCAGTTTGGATATTCCACATGGCTCAGGCCGAATAGTGAATGGGGGGTATCTGATGCACAAAACAACCATATGAGAGATAGTTCCCCAAAACCTAAGGGCGTTTCGGGCGACTGGTTGCCGCCAGCGGCAATTAACGTTCAGTATGGTCATGGAATTACCTTCGACAGCTGCGTCTTTTCTAAAATTGGTTTAAATGCACTGCAGTTAATAGACGGCATCCAAGGCTGTACGGTAAACGGTAACTTGTTCTATGATATTTCGTCAAGCTGTGTGAACCTTGGCGAGCCTTATACCCATGATACAAACAATTACAATCCTAAGGAAGAAAAATATTTAATTAAAAATAACACCATTACCAACAACTATATGCATGATGTTTGTAAAGAATATATGTCTGCGGCGGCAATTTCGGCTGGTTTCCCGCAGGATACACTGATTTCTCACAACGAAATCTTCCATATTCCATACAGCGGTATGCATTTGGGATACGGCTGGGTAGGCATTCCGACCAGCGCAATTAAAAATTTTGACGTAACTCACAACTACATTCACGATTTGTTCTATACCAAGCTGTATGACGGCGGCGGCATTTATACGATTGGACCTACCGGTGCATCGGAAGAAGACCCGAACATGCTGGCATATAACTACATTACCGACATGAACAACGACGGCGGTCCCATTTACAACGACCAGGGTTCGACCTATTATAAGGTATATAAAAATGTAATGGATCAGAGCCGGGCTATTGACTGGGTAAGCGGTAAGCCAAAATGGTTTAAAGGCTGGGGGAAAGACATCAGTCATTGCTTTGCAGATGAAAACTACACCAATATTTCTCATGTGGTTCGCGACGGCGGAGACTATAACGAAATAAAGGGCACAATCTACTGCCCTCAGGGCTGGCCGCAGGAGGCATTGGATATAATTGATGAGGCAGGCTTAGAACCTGACTATCTGCACATGTCCCAGGTACCTCAGAAAATTTTGCTGGATAAGGATCTGTTTACATTAAATTCCGGCGAAACAGAAAAACTTTCTTATCGGGTTGAAACCTCTAAAAATAAGGATTTTGACACGTCGAAAGCTGAAGTGCTTTACGGATCGAGAGATGAAAGTGTTGCAAAGGTGTCGCAGGATGGAACGGTTACGGCAGTTTCACGAGGCAGCACACATGTCGACATCTTAATTCGGTATAATGGAATTACAGTAAGAAACAGCGTGCTTGTCCAGGTGGACGACACAGCTGAAAAAGTGAACATCGTATCAGAAAAAAATGGCGTTTTAAAAGGCGACGATTTAACTGTTTCTGTTGAGGGTGAATCGCTGTTCGGAACAAAACTGCCTGTATCGGACGTGACATATGAATCCGGTAATCCCAGTGTGCTTGCAGTTGTTGGCGACGGCGTGCTCCGCGGCATGCAGGAGGGCTATGCAACTGTAACAGCAACTGCTGTTTGCGGCGGAAAAACATTTACAGATTCAATGGAAATCCGCGTGGTAGATTATGTTTCTTCATCTCCTGCCAGCTTCACGCCTTATGACATCTCCCCGATATTAAGCGATGTGAATAACTGGACGGTTGAGGGCAGCGGCACAAAGACGGCCAAAGACGGCGGAATTGTGTTTAATACCCCCGGAGGATCTGCAAACTATACCGGACAGAAATTCACAAACGAAATCTTTGACTTTGATATTAATATCGATAACCAGGGCGGCTGGCCGTCAATCCAGTTCAGAATGCAGGAAGGCAACAAGACGGCAAACAACAGCACAGGATATATTATGGTAATTAAGGAATCGGAAATTGAGCTTCAAAGATTTAATGGCGGAAGCCGCAGGGTGTTCTTTGGCGATGTTGAAGGGGCGCTCGCCTTTGGTGGAAAAGCATATCCCAACGGACCGAACGTGTTGCCGTATAAAAAAACGGTACATGTTCAGGCAGGCGCAATGAACGAAGCTAACGGTGTTCGCCTGGTGCTGACTGTTGACGGCAAGAGAATTTTTGACTATTTAGACACGGATGCAGGCCGAATCACCCAGCCTGGTTACTTTGGTATTGTTTCAAGAAATGGTACCGTTACGGCAACGCCCCACAGCCAGGAGGTTGTGACAGGAGGAGAATCTGCTGGCACCAACGAGCCGCAGGAACCGGATGGCATAGTGACAGGGAATGAAGAAGTTTACGATGCATTAAAAGATAAATATTCTCCTGTGAAGCCTCCGGTTGAAATAGAAACGCCCGAGGTGGAAGAGCCGATAGTCGCTACTGGTGAATTCCAGGATACCAAAGGTCACTGGGCAGAAAACTTAATCTATAAAATGTACCGTAACAACATGATAACGGGGGTCAGCGATACAATGTTCGAGCCTGACCGTCCGATTACCCGCGCAGAATTTTTAACGCTGACGCTTCGTTGGCTGAAGTATGAAAAAGATATGGAGTGGTCGCGCCACGCATCCTCTTGGGGCACACCTACCTTCCAAGCGAAGATAAAAGCGCAGCAGGCAGTCTTTGACAAGGCGGTTGCCAGCGCAGGAACAGAGAACTGGTACCAGGAAATTCTAACAGGGGCGCAGTTTGCCGACCTGATAGACGGAGCATTGCTTAGCGCAGACTATGATTTAAAAGCAGACATTACCCGCGAGGAAATGGCTTCTATGCTGATGCGTGCATACCGTTACCTCACCTTTGAAACCATTTATGGCAGCGGAAAAGATTTTGCCGACAAAGCACAGATTGCCGATTGGGCGCAGGATGACGTAAGGTCCCTCTCTGCAATTGGATATTTAGAGGGTGATGAAACCGGAAACTTCCGTCCAAAAGCAACTGCAACAAGGGCAGAAGCCGCAGCTTTAATTCAGAGGGTTTATGAAGTTGTAGAAATCAGATAAATATTAAGGAGATGTAGTGTTTATGGTTGGGCTTAAGAAAAAACTATCTGTTTTTCTGACAGCAACACTTATCGCCACAACAGTGTCAGGCGTTGCATGTGCAACGACGCCTGGCGCTATGGGGGATAACATTGTTGTTAACGGGAACTTTAAAGAAGACGCAAAAGGCTGGAATGGACTTGGCACCTCAGGTGGAAGAACTTCCAGCTGGGTGGACGGTGTTGAAGGCACAAATGATGGATGCTTGTCTATCGTTTACAGTGAAGATGCAACGCAAAACAACGGAAACCCTGGATTTACGCAAGGCATAAAATTGGAACGTGACGCTTGGTATGTTATGTCTGCCAGAGTGAAAATAATGGATTTTGACCCATCAAACTCTAACACGCCGAAAGACAAGGTTGCGGCATCAATTTATATGACGGATCTTCCTGAACTAACAAACGAAGAAAAGCAATGGCATGCATATGCGGTTGTGGCGCAGGATACGCCGATTCCGGTGACGGAGTATGAGAAAGACGGCAAAACAATGTGCTCCACCGAGTGGACAACCGTTCGGGGGTATTATAAATACTCCGGACCGGAAAGCTATGATAACGCCAACTGTAACCTTCAGGTTCGCGGCTCCCGCGACAACAATACAAAAATCAGCTATTATGTAGATGATATTGAGGTTTACAAAATTGCTAACCCCGTTGCCAACGGCGGATTTGAAGACACTGGGTATTCTACGTCCGGCAGAATTTCCAGCACTGCCGGAAACACAACTTCGTTTAATCCCTGGGGCGTGCATAACAGCGGAGGTGTTGTTTTTTCTGAAGAAGCAGCACAAACGGGAACATTGGGAGCACACGTAAAGATGACCGGCGCAACTACTTCCACACTTCCGGCGCTGTCGCAGGACGTTAGTCTTCCCCTGGGACAAAATGTGAATATATCTGCTTCCATGAAAATTGCAGACGGATATACACTTCCCGAAGGTGTTACCGAAGCGAAAGCTCAAATATTGTTTACACACAATACCTATGCTACGGATACCGAAACAGAAGAACGCAAGCTGATGGACTGCGGAACCGATTACGTTGCGACGGTGAATATTGCAGACGGTGAATGGCATCAGCTTACGAAAGACTATAACACTTCATGGAATATTGAAGCAACGAGCAGGGGAAAAGCAAAAGACCCCGCAAACTGCAACGGACGCATGTATTTCAGATTGACTGCGGTTGTGGACGGAGTTGAGAATAGGGATATTGTGATTCCCTATTATGTGGATGATGTAGCCATTACTGCGTCGGACATTCAGGTTGGCCAGATGGAATTTTTTGAATCTCACGATTTGGCTCCGATTGAATATCTGACCGAAACAGATGAAATCTTCGGGAGAGTAAATATTACAAATAACACAGGGAAAGAGAACAGTGTGAACGTGATGATGGCTGGCTACAACTATAAAAACCAGCTTGTTCAGCTTATTTCTGAACCACTTACAATTGGAGAAAATGAAAACTCTGTAACCTATAAAACACAGAATGCACTGAATATTTCAAAAGGCATTACAAAAGCAAAGCTTATGGTTTGGTCCTCTAATTTTGAAACTGCAAACCCGTATGCTGCTCCTTGCGAAATCACAGGAGATTTTAATAAGATTAATAATTCTTTAAACAAACTATATTCTACAGGCAAACTTTGTGTTGGATTTATCGGCGGTTCCATTACACAGGGGTCTGGCGCAAGCGCGAGCACGACTTATGGCTACGCTTATCAGACAATCAAGTGGATGAAAGAACGTTTTTCACAGTATGAAATTGAAGGCCATGTTGCAGGTGTTGGCGGCACAGGCTCTGACCTAGGCACATGCCGCTTAAACGAAGAACTTTTAATTTACAATCCTGATTTGGTGTTTGTTGAATTTGCAGTGAACGACGGCGGCGACCCGGGCAAAAAAGCTTCTACTGAAGGAATTATCCGTCAGGTGAAAGAGCATAACCCGAATGCAGACATTGTGTTGATTAACACACTGCAGCTTCCGGGATTTGCAAATGACTATGGCGCTAAGAAGATTCCGACGGCTGTGCAGTATAAAAACGAAGTGGCCGACCATTATAATTTGGGCGTAATCAACGTGGGCAAAGCTCTTTACTACACTTATACAGACGAAGGCAAAACAGAACCAGGCTATTATATGAAGGATAACGCTCATCCGGATGATCCTGGACATACAAATTATAAAGACACCATTGCCAGATGGATTGACTCCATGATCGCAAACGCAGATTTAAACGTTGAATCTTCGGTTTTGGTTGATCCCATGGATGAAAACTACTTTACGGGCAGTGTTGTTGGACTTGATCAGGAAGGTGTAAAAAAGACCGGAACCTGGGCGGAACAAAACAGAAAAGCCGGCAAGCATAACCTTTGGGACTCCAACAATCCGGGTGATACTATTGAATATACCTTTACAGGAACAGGTCTTGGACTTTACATGCGTGTAGCGCCAGACACCGGAATTATTAATTACCAGATTGACGGCGGTGAAATCAAACAGTTTGACACCTGCGACCAGTATGTAAAGCAGGGTATGGACCGTATTTTCTACACGTTCTTGGAAACTTCGTTAGACAGAGCAGAGCACACCGTGAAAATTTCAGTCAGCGGTGAAAAGAATCCTGCCTGCAACGACTGCACATTAAGTATCGGAGCACTATTAATTAAAGATTAGTGAAGTAACGCAGGACGGTAAAAAGCCGCCCTGCGGAGGGAATATAAAAACTCACCAAAAGTGAAAATGAAAGGGGCGGACACAAATGAGATGTCTGAAAAAACTTTTAACAGTTTGCATGGCAACAGCGCTGTTGGTATCCACAGCACCAATGGCGCTCACATCAGCCGCAGGGCTGGAACCCTTAAGCAAAAACCTGATTGCAAACGGAAATTTTGAAAACGGCCGAACGGGCTGGAAAACCGAAGGAAACACCACAACGGAGGAAACAACAGGCCCTGACGGCTCAAAAGCCATAGCCGTTACCCAGGACGCCGGCGGCAAACGTTTTTTAATGGACAGCAAAATTGCAATTGAAAGAAATGCACTCTATAAACTTTCAGTTGATGTAAAACTGTCGCAGGATTTAGTAAACAAAAACACATCAATTAGTATTCTCGATTCTGCAGCAACGGATTTGATTGGCGACGAAGTAGGCAGGGAATATGATGTAAATCGTAGAATTGCCATGGATTACACAGGTAACTTGCCTGCCGACCAGTGGACGACACTTTCGGGCTATTACCGCTACAATGGAGCGAAAGTAAGCGGATTTACAACAGATTTTGGTCTTGAAGTGAATAATGCAGGAACCTATGCTGTTGATAATTTCAGCATTGTGAAGGTGTCTGAACCAGAAAAACTGGTTATCGACTACACAATAGACGATACCCCCAACCCCTGGGTAGCTCCAGCAAGCAATCCTAATATGACTGTTAAAAGCGTATCAATGGAAAAACAGAATGGTTCTACCGGCAATGTGCTTCATTTTGCCAGAAACAATAAGAGTTCCAGTTTCTCTGAATATTACCTCCCAGTTGAGGTGAATCCTGACGGAACAGACAGAAGATATATGGTTTCGTTTTATGCAAAGCTTGACGAATCCACAGCTGTTGTGCAGGATACAGAGTTGCCGGCAGATGTTGGACTGTATCCGATTTTAAAATCCCGCGGTTCGGGTGACTATAGCACAGGCTATGGTTCTCCTACAAAAATTACATCTGACGCATGGACGAAATTCTCCTTTACGGTGACCAAAAAATCGTCTTTTGCATTGGAATTAAGACCGCTCAGAGCAGATGCGGAAGGCAAATTTTCAAACACCAATCCAGACACAGATGCACGGAAGTTTAGCTATTATCTTTCTGACTTATCTATCATGGAAGTTGGCAAGCCAGATGATTTAAATAAAAATAATCAATTGATTTATGGCGAGTTTAACAACAACGAAACACTTAGCGGTTGGAGCTATTCAGGTATTACCTCAAAAGAGTGGATTTCTGATGAAAACGGCAACGGTTATGTAAAGCTTATCGGCGCCGGTATGAGCGACGGTGGTGCAAAAAATATCATTGCACAGAACCTTCGGCCGTCTAATAATCAGCTGATTAAACGCGACACATGGTATCGGATATCTTCAAAAATTAAACTGGAAGCGGCAGAAGCCGACGCTGTAAACGCTCAGATGTATATATTTAACACATCTGAACCAAAGTTTGTCAATGACGCCTGGACAGATCAATCCTACTACAATACCGATTCTTTCCAAGTGAAAAAGGCTGATGGCTGGACGGAAGTAGTTTCCTATTTAAGATTCAGTGGAATTGAAACGGCTCCAGCTACAAAAGAGGGATATTACGAAGAGGGAAAACCCGTTCAATATTTAAATAATGAAAATACGGTGTTTGCATTCCGGCTGTATAACAGTGCAATTCAATCCTGCGACGTTTCCTTTGATGATATTATCATTGAGGAAGTTGGAGCATTTGCAAATGGCGGTATGGAAGATGTAAACACAGTTCGGTTTAATAACAACCATGTATATGGCGATGCAATAAAAAAAGGCGATGGTGCAAGTAACGATTCTCTGACACAGGGAAATGCTTATACTGATTTAAATAACGCAACGTTTACAAAAGAGGCTGCACACAGCGGCAAATATGGCCTTTTGGTAGAGGGCTCTAAGGCAAATCAAACGGCTGGCGCAGCAAAACAGCATGTTATGCTGGATGCATCACTGGATAAATACTATAAGGTTTCCTATTGGATTAAACTAAAAGACCCAGAAGCGGCAAAAGCTGCCTTGTTGGAAATTAATCCCGAAAATACGGATGCAAAAATTTATGCAAGACTGCTGGCCGGTTATATGTCTTACTACGACAGGCCGCTTGCAGAAGGCGGAACAATCCGCGAGATTGGCGATGTTGGAACCATGTATCCGACTGCAAATGACATTTCAGACGGTGAATGGCACAATGTGTCCTTTGTTTATAATCCATCTCATTATAATCGTTTTGTTTCTGCAACGGAAGGAACGGAAACCATTTATAACTGCAAGTGGAAAGTTCCTGCTGATAGCTTAGCTGCGGCAAACATGGAAAAGATCGGGTTCTATCTCTATCCGCGTATCAGCTCAACCAATTATATCACCGGAGCAGGTACAGAAGTTAAACTGGGACATTTTAACGACAGCAACCCACAGGATAAGGGGTTTGACTATTATCTGGACGATGTTACCATTGAAGAAATTCCGGCCAACCAGTTTGTTGTGACGTCGGAACTGAAAACGGACTATGCCGGAAACGGTAACGTGAAAATGGAAGTGGGTCTGGCAAACACTTTGGGCAAAGACCAAAGCGCTACTATTTTGGTCGCGCAGTATGACAGCAACAACGCGCTGGTTTCTGTTAACAATGTTGTGGCAACCACAATTTATAAAGACAAAAATGGATATGGTAATGACGATAAGTTCTTTACCGGTGCTCATAACTTTGAGTTTGAGGTTCAGGCAAATGCAGCAGCAGACTATATGAAAGTGTTCGTTTGGGATGGGTTGGATAATGCAATCCCACTTTCAAAATCAAATATCTATTTTAAAAAATAAATAAAGATTTGTATCGGGTTAAGCTGCCAAAAGGCAGCTTAACCTATGCAAAATTATGAATCTGGCACCCCTTGCGGCGATTCACAAGGGGAGTCCCTATCGAAGGGAGCTTTTAAGCTTATGAACAAAGTAAAAAAATTAGTATCTATACTTGCGTCTTTAACTGTGCTTATGACCTGCACGCAGTTTGTTCTGCCTGCCTCTGCATCGGTGCTGACCGACAGGGTGTTGTCTAAAAACGGCGGGTTTGAAGATAATATTGACGGCTGGACTCCGGGAGGCGCAACCTGTACCTGGCAGGAGGGCGGCGCGGACGGCTCGAAAGGCTGCGTGAAAGTTGATGTCATCAATGGTTTTAACGACATCAGCCAGAAAGTTAATTTAGAAATCGGGAAAAAATATTATATCACCTTTAAGGCAAAGCTTACAGAGCAAAACAACACCGGGAAGTCTGCGCCTGTAACGCTGTTATTCTCGTATGATAACAAAAAAACAGAATATCCCATTCAGACCAAATATGATTTAAATCATGAAACATGGACAAAGGCGGAAGTTATCTACTCACCGAAAAATGAACCAGATAATTATGGCGGTTCGGCAAAAATGTATATCCGTGTTGGCCCACAGCCGCAAAATGAATATTCCTTTGACTACTATCTTGACGATTTCTATTGTGTTGAACTGAATACAAGGGAAAACCTGCTTGTAAATAACGATTTTGAGTATGGAACAGTTGGCTGGAATCCGGGTGGCTGTATTGTTACTTCCGTTGACGGAGGCGCCAACGGCACGGAAAAAGCCGCTAAAGTGACGGTTGACAGCGGAAAAGTGAACAACAATGTTTTATTTACACAGAGCGTTTCCTTAGAACACGGGCGGTATTATGAACTGTCTTTCTGGGCGAAGCTGGAACAGGGCGAGACAAATAAAGGCGTGGTGCTCATGAACCATGAGGCCACAGGAAAAACAGAAAATATTTTGTCGAACATATCGCTGGGGACAGAATGGAAAAAAATTAAGCTTTATTATAAATATGACAACACCTCGGACACAGGAACGCATAGAATGTTGTTCCGGCCCAGTGACGACTCGGCAGTGACCAATTACTTTTTTGACGAAGCGGCAATCAGACCCGTTTCTGATGATGAAGTAATTTTAAACAGTGATTTTGATTATAATACCTCCATGTGGAATGCACAAAATGCAGCGCTCGCTGTCAGCGATGACACGTATGCAGGCTCTGGCCAGTCATTAAAAGTTGAGGCACAGGCAGGCGGCTCGCCCGCACAGAACGTAAGCTTAAAGGCCGGCGAAAGCTATACAGTAAGTTTTTGGGCAAAGTCTGACGCGGCATTAAGCCTCATTCCCAAGGTTGGCGAAACTGCGTTATGTGAGGCCGTTGAAGTTGGTACCAACTGGAATAGGCATACGTTTTTATATACACCGGAAGAAGATGTGACTGATCAGCCGTTTACCTTTGAGGCAGCGGACGGAAATGCGCACACCTACTATCTTGATGATGTGGAGTTTGGTAAAAGCAAGCCAAAAGCAGAGGATATTTCAGTTACAGGAAATCCTTTGGTTGGCGAAACAATCTCAGTTGATTATACCTTTGATAATGCTGGACTCAGCGACGAAGGGGAATCCAGATACAGAATCCGCATGGCAGACAGTATTTTCTATGAGGAGCTGGAAAGCGGAACGACCCAGTCGGGAAAACCGGTTACACTTGCATTAACAGAGCAGTTTGAAAATAAACGTTTGGTAATTGACATTACACCTGTAGACAGCAACGGTGTTGTTGGAAAAATACAGACAATTGCTTTACCGAGAATTAAAAGAGCATATGAAGCAAATATTTCTTTTGATGGAACAATTGAACCGAACGGTGCAATTAAGCCTTTGGCAACCATTGTAAACAATACGTCGGAAGATAAAACCATTACAGTTGTTATGGCCGTTTACGACGCTAACGGGACAATGCGTGGCGTTGTGGCAGACAAGCAGGACGCAGGCCAGTTCGGCGGAAAGGCTGAATTTGTGTTTCAAACACCGGTGACACTGCCGGAAGACGTAACAGGTTATACTGCAAAAATTATGATTTGGGAAGCTCCTTTTGGAAAAACCGGAATTACCAACATGGTTTCTCTGTTAGACAGCATTTCTTATCAGAATGAATAGCAGCGCGATGGCGTAAAGGTGGAGTTAAATGTTGAAATTGGGGTTAATAAAGCGAATAACAGCAGTATCGTTAATGGTTCTTGTGGTTCTTTTAACTTTACCGAGCGTTATAAATGGAACTGAAATATTGCCTGCCGCCGATAATGCGGGGAACGAAAATCTAATTCAGAATCCGGGTTTTGAAGCGGAGCTGGAAGGCTGGGATATCAATGCCGGAAAGTTGCTAAACCAAAACGGCGGTTTTGAAAAGGATGTGGCCTCCTGGAACGTCAGCGGTGCAAGCTGCACGTGGACGAAAGGCGGAGCTGACAATTCTTCCGGCTGTGCCTTTGTGGAAGTTACAAACGGGTTTAACGACATCAGCCAGAATGTTATGCTTAACATTGGCACAAGCTACCGGATAACCTGCAGCATTAAACTTGCTGAAAAGAACGGAGAATATACCGAATCGCTGGCCACAATGCTGTTTTCTTATGACAAGAAAAAAACGGAATATCCCAGAAATATACCTGTGAACAGCGAAACCTGGTCGAAATTTGATTTTATCTTCACACCAAGAAACGACCCGGAAAATTACGGTGGATTGGCAAAAATGTATGTCCGGATCGGCCCGACAGGACAACAGAATGAGGCTGATTTTGATTATTACATTGACGATTTCAACTGTGAGGAACTAATCTCTGACGCAGAGGTTACATCTGCTTCTCCTGGCGCTGATGGAACCGGGAAATGTGTAAAAGTGACCACTGGAAATTCGGCACCTTTTGTTCCAACTCAGTATGTTCCTATGGAGCAAAACAGCTGGTATATTATTTCGGCAAAGGTAAAAATGGAAAGCGGCAGCGCAAAGGCGCAATTTGCCGTTCGCCACGACAACTATACCGTGGAATATATTGGAAATACTTTTACCATAACCGACCAGTGGACAGATGTGAAAGCATTTTATAAATCCTACACAAGAGAAATCGGCGCTATGAGCGGTGACGTATATTTGTGTGTCGGGGGGGAAAATAACACTTCGGTATTAACCTATTATATTGATGATGTATCTGTTACAAAAAACACAAAGCTCTACATAAACGGTGATTTTGAGTTAGAAAACGACGTTACCGGCTGGATAGAAAGCTATAAAGATGCCAACGGGAAAACCATATGGTCCTCTTCTAGGCCCCAATGGGTAAGCGAGCCGACGCACTCTGGCTCAGGCGCTGCGAAAATTGTTCCAATAACAAATAACTTGCAGCGGTGTGCCCAGTTTGTTCATTTGGAAAAAGATGTTTGGTATCAGGTGTCTTTCTGGGTGAAACTGGAAGAGGGACAGGGTGACAGCGAAGCGGAAATTATTCGCACGCAAATCAGCGACGATGTTGATACCGGAAGCATGTATATGGCCTCTGGCACGCCGGTGAACGACCGGGAATGGACTGAAGTAAGCTCTTATTTTAAATATAACGGAACAAACAGAGTAGCAGACTGTCAGCTGTTTTTACGAATAGGAAGCGAACCCAAAAATTCTAAAATACCATATTATTTTGACGACTTTTCTGTGAAACCTGTGGAACCGGACCAAATCACGTTCCGGGGAAATACAAAAATTATCATTCCGCAAAGCGGTGAAAAGCAGGAACCGTTCAGCGCTGTTGCGTCAAAGGAGTTTGATGGCATTACCTATGAGTTTGACCGGGACGAGTTATTTTTTCAAATAACCGATGCTCTGCCAAGCGGCATTACTTTTGCCGGAAACAAACTCACTGTGCAAAGCAGCGCACCTGAATGTGAACTGAATTTAATCGTAACGTCTAAAACCTATCCGAATTTAACAAAAAATGTGCAGATAAAAGTGGTTTCGGAGCTTACAAATTTGAAAGATACCATTCACCGTGCAGAGACTGTTTATGAAGAAACTGACGAAATTATTTCCGGCTCGAAAAAACGGTTTTTGACGGAAATTGACAAGGCTCGTCAGGTGCTTTTATCTCAGCCAACGCTGGAAGAAGCAGCATTGGCATCGGCTGCGTTAGAAGACGCCACAGAACGTTTTTTGCGCGCGGCAGACCGAAACGTTTTAGAGCCTGTTTTGGAAAACGCACGTTTCGTTTATGAAAGTACGCCGGTGGGCACCGCGCCCGGACACAGTTCAGAGCAAAACAAACAAACGCTGCAAGCAGCAATTTCCTCTGTAGAAGAAATAATAAATGGCACAAAAGAACTTTTTTATGAAGAAATTGTTGAAATAAAACGTATGTTAAATGATGCTGTATATGACTTTCACCGCGGTCTTGTGCCCTTTGCAGAATTTTTTGTGGATCCGGTAAATGGAAACGACGGAAACAACGGAACCAAAGAGGAACCGTTCCTTTCAATAGAAAGGGCCAGAGATGCGGCGCAGACCATTTCGTACCAAATGGACGGCGACATCATTGTCAATCTGCTTGGCGGAACTTACGACTATAGCGAAAAGGATTTAACTTTTACAGCACAGGACTCCGGAAAAAACGGATATTATATCGTATACCGGGCCCCCAGCGGCGAACTGCCGGTGATTAACGGCGGCAAACAAATAAACGGCTGGACGTTGTTCGACAGTGAAAAGAACATATACCGTGCGCCGGCTGAACATATTCAATCAAGGCAGTTTTACGTAAACGGTATCCGCGCAACGCGCGCCCGGAAAGATATTGATGCTGCCGGATGGACTTACGATAACGGAGAGTTTGGGCATACCGTCCCTGCGGAGTTTTCTTATTTAAAGGATCTTCACAATTTGTCCGAGGCGGAACTTGTTTATTATTCGGCGTGGACAAATCCACGTTGCAAAATAAAGTCTGTGTCGGTGGACGAAGACGAAACGGTGAAAGTGGAAATGCAGCAGCCTGGCTGGAATTCCATTCGCAACAAGGGCGGAAGCTCTGCAAAAAATCCATGGTATATTGAAAATGCCTATGAGTTTTTAGATGAAGAAGGGGAATGGTATTTAGACGCTGCTGACGGTTATCTCTATTACAAACCTCGTCAGGGTGAAAATCTTGAAAATGCCTATACCGTTCTTGCGGCAAACGATGGGGAAATGGTAACGATTGCCGGCAGCTCACCCGACAACGTTGTCAAAAATCTACTGTTTTCAGGCATTACCTTTTCCTATTCCACCTGGATGCGGCCAAGTACAGCATACGGCCACTCAGACGCTCAAAATAACCACCTAAGAGACTCGGCGGACAAAACGCTTTCCGGCGATACGCTTCCGCCGGCGGCTGTATCTGCACAGTATGCCCACTCTGTTGACTTTACAAATTGCGAATTTTCGCATTTGGGCATATCGGCTCTTAAAATGATTCGGTGCATTCAGGATTGCAGAATTTATACAAACCGGTTTTACGACATTTCAGGCAGCGCCGTGAATGTCGGCGAACCTGCAACCGGCAAAATTGACAATGTATATCCCAACAATTTCAATTATTTGCCGGCACACGAAAAGTATTATATCAGAAACAACAACATTATTCTTAATTACATTCACCACACGGCGGTTGATTACAGAAGTGCGGCGGCAATTTCGGCCGGTTTCCCGATTGACATGGAAATTGCCTACAACACTATTTCCGATACGGCTTACAGCGGTATGCATATCGGTTACGGCTGGAAAAGCATTCCCACCAGCATCATGCGGAACAATCAAATCCACCACAATCGGATTTTGAATGTTATGAACACCGTAATCAACGACGGCGGCGGAATTTATACCATTGGCCCAACCAGCGGTACGGATCAAGCTCCGAACCTTATATACGAAAATTATTTTGAGGGCCAGTCCGGATACGGCGGTTCTGTCTATAACGACCAGGGCTCAAGCTTCTGGAAGGTGGAACGCAACGTAAGTAATCTTAGCGGCAGCCCTGCTTGGTCGAACGCCAATCAGGAGCACAGATGGCTGAACTATTGGTCGAAGGACAACAACGACATGTTTGCAGACGAAAACTATGCCTCTGATTACCAGCTTTGGGAAGACCACGGGCAGAACAACTATTTGGGTAAAACCTATTATGTGACAGACTTAAACTGGCCGGAAAAAGCCCAAAAAATTATAAACAACGCAGGAATAGCAGAGAATCACAAAGATTTAACTGCTTATGTCCGCGCATATACAACCCTGAGAGCCGACTCTGACGGCGCAGGCAGCACAGTTCGGTTTGAAAATACTTTGGGAGAACCTGTAAGCGCCACAATTATGCTGGCGGCTTATGACAAAGACGGTGTGCTTGTAGATTTAAAAACAAGTGTTCTTTCTGTCGAACCAGGATTTTCTGAAATACAGGAATACCATTTTAACTTGTCAAACATCGAATGTGAAAAAGTGAAATTGCTGATCTGGGAAGGCAGCAGCATTGGAAATTCAAATTTTGTTCCTCTGGCAGCGGCAAAAACAGTGATGCTAAATAAGCAAATTAACAGTGTGGAAAGGAATGATTAAGTTTATGAAGACTCATAAGCTGAAAAAAATGATAAGTCTTGTCACTGCAGTTAGCCTGCTTCTCGGTTTAATGCTGACATCAACTGTTTCTGCGGCCGAAAAACCAACCGTCAGTCTTTTGGGGGCTCATGTAACCATAAGCGGCAGCGCAGGCGACATGGATAACGTTATCTGTATCGTTTTAAAGCCCGGTTATTCTGATGTGAACCAATTATCGGTTGATGAATTTCAAAAGGCTTGCCATTATTCAAATGACACGACTCCGGAAAACGGAACCTATTCGTTTTCGTTTTTCATGTTAGACGACAGTGAAAGCGGAACATATACAGCAACAGTAGGCGCCAACGGGACCTTTTTTGAAAATGCAGAGTTTTATTATGCCAGCAAGAACGACCGCTTAGGCGCAATCGACAACATTGTTAAGGCGCCAAGCGCCGATGCATTAACCAGCGTTCTGCTTGGTAAGGAAGATGACGACGAAGCACAAAAAGAATATTTAAATAAGCTTTACAACGCTATGGGATTTTTGATCGACAGCTATGCAGCAATGTCTGAGGCGCAGCAGTTGGAAATTAACAAGGCACTGTATGCAAGCCGTGGAGATTACACAGGCGACGATGCATCCGACAAAGCAGCCGTTGTGTTTAACAATGCTATTGCGCTTTCCAATGTGAACCATGCTTCTGACGCGGAAAAAATGATGCAGGTGATCACCGATTATAACTCTGTTTTTAAGTTCGACTTGTCTGAAAAGGGATTATACGGAAGCCTTGCTTCGGAAGAAAAAGAACTTGTTTATAAAGCGGTGTATGGCAGAAAGCCATTTGAAAAGGAAGATGACCTTAGCACAGCTTTTAACGAAGAACTGCGCGTCCCATATTTAAATGCAATTGCATACGGCGATTTTGTGAAATTTGTTGAAGAGAACAACGAATATTTAAATTATGACATGGATCGTTTTGAGGATTTAAATGAGGACAGCCAGACTGCAATTGCAAAAGAAATGGCAAAGGCTGATTTTGACACCATAAAACAGGCCAGAACAGAGTTTGATGACTTGTTGGAAAAATATGAAGACGAAGAAGATGATAACCCAGGCGGCGGTTCCTCCGGCGGTGGCGGCGGAAGCTCGGGCGGCGGAGGCAACAGAGGCGGTAACAAAGTTACCGACGTTTATGTCGGCGATAAAGATAAAGATGATACGAGCAATGTTGTGGAACCTTCTAACGAGCCCTATGACGATTTAGAAAGCGTAACATGGGCAAAAGACAGCATCTTGTCCCTGACAGAAAAGGGAATTGTATCCGGTGACGGTAACAAAAAATTTCGTCCCAACGACAACATTAAACGGGAAGAATTTTTAAAAATTGCTCTGGAAGCGTTCGATCTGGTAAGCGATGGCGCAGTATGCAAGTTAGATGATGTAGCAGAGAACGCATGGTATTATAAATACATTGCAAGCGGCATGGAAAAGGAATTGGTAAACGGCGTTGACGAAAGACATTTTGGAGTAGGCAGCGAGATTACAAGACAGGACATGGCAACACTTGCTTACCGAATTGCCGTATATGCAGGAGTTGACCTTTCGGGCGGTAACGGAATTGCGTTTTCTGACGAAGCTGAAATTGGAAGTTATGCAAAAGAAGCAGTTGCGGCAATGAGTGCAAACGGTATTATAAACGGCGTTGGAGACGGCAATTTTGCTCCCGGCAGTTTTGCCACAAGGGCACAGGCGTGCAAAATTATTTCACAGCTGTTGTCATTGGCTTAAATTATGATAGAGTAGTCGAAGAGTGAAAGGATGATCACAAAATGAAAATAGCAAAGAAACTATTTGCAGGTGTGCTTGTATTCATGATGTCTGTTTCACCTGTTGCATTTGCTGAGGAGGCCTCCGAGGGCGTGGCTCCGGTACAGGAGGTAACAGAAAACAGCAACTATACAGGAACAACAACCGTAAGCTATACCATTAATCAGAAGGATATCAACGAATTAAGCAAACTCCGGGTAGATGTAAATAGTCCGGTTTATGCCAATAAAGTATTGACTCCTTCCGTAAAAGTAAGCTATGGAGATTCTTCCAGCTTATTGTCAACGAATAAGGATTATCAGTTTGAAGTATATTCTGATGCAGATTTCCAGAATGTTGCAACAGCAGCCGAGAAGACCAATGCAGGAACAACTTATGTAAAAATAATTGATGAAAATAACAATTTGTCAGCAGCAGTAAAAATAAATGTAACAGGAGAAGGAAATTTAACATTTGCAAAAGTAATAGGAGGATACAATCATTTTGTAGCATTAAAAGGAAATGGAGAAGTATATACCTGGGGATATAATGCAAATGGAGAATTAGGATTAGGAGACAACAAAAACAGAACAGAACCAACACGAGTAAAAGCAGAAATAACACTAGAAGATGGAACAACAAAAGAAGAAGAAATAACAGACGCAATAGATGTAGCAGCAGGAGCAAACCACACATTAATATTAAGAAAAGATGGAACAGTCTGGGCAACAGGATATAATAATAAAGGACAATTAGGAGACGGAACAACAAAAACAACAAATAAGTTCCATAAAGTAAAAGGAGAAAATGGAGTAGGATATTTACAAAATATAGTACAAATAGCAGCAGAAAACAATACATCACACGCATTAACAGCAGATGGAAGTGTATATTCTTATGGATATAACTATTATGGACAATTTGGAAACAATACAACAACAGACGAAAGTGCAAATCCATACCCAGTAAAAATGCAAAAAGTATCAAACATTATCCAAATCACAGCAGGAGAGCAACATATCTCAATGCTAGATGCAGATGGAAGTGTATGGAGTACAGGATATAATGGATATGGACAATTTGGAATAGGAACAACAGACACATATATTGTATTACCAACACAAATGAAAGACACAAAAGGAAGCATATTATATGGAGTAAAAGAAATAGCATCAGGAACATATCATACAGCATTAATAAAAGAAGACAACACAGTATGGAGTGTAGGATATAATGGTGGAGGATATGGAATATTAGGACAAGGAAAAGAAGATTCATATACAACAACAATAGGCCAAGCAAAAGAACAAGTAGAAGGAACAGAAGGAAAAAAAGTAGAAAAAGCTATAACAGATGCAAAACATATAACAGCAGCAGGATATACAACATATATAACAAGACAAAAAACAGAAAACGGAGAGCCACAAGGAATGTATGTATCAGGATATAATCCTTATGGACAATTATTTACAAAAGACACAACAAACAGAAAATATGCAACACCAGTAGAAACAGATAAAGATATATTAACAGCATCAACAACCAAAAATTATAACAATCCAACAGGAGCAATAGCAGATCAAGATGGAATGGTATATACAGTAGGATATAATGGTTATGGTCAAATGGGAAATGGAACTGTACAAAATCTAATAACACCATGGTGTATAAGCAAATTAAAAATAGAAGTAACTCCACACATAATAAACTACAAAAACATTGGAGAAGATAGTAAAAAAATAACATACAAAATGACAATGGGATTCAATCTAATAAAAGACACAATGGAAGGTGGAACATATAAATTCAGTACATTAGACAGTAGTATTGCAACAGTAGACGAAAATACAGGAGTAGTAACAGCACAAGGAATAGGAGCAACATACATAAAAGTACACAACAAAGAAAATGATATATGGGCAGCAGTAAGAGTAAATGTAAATGGAACACAAGGTCAAACACAGCCAAAAGTAGTAGGAGGATCTAATCATTTTGTTGCACTAAAGGCAAATGGAGAAGTATATTCATGGGGATATAATGGATATGGACAACTTGGAACAAATGATAAAATAAACAAAACAGAACCTACACAATTATTTGAAACCATAAAAAATGAAAAAGGAGAAGATGTACAAGAAAAGGTAGAAAATGTAATTGATGTTGCAGCAGGAAATTACCATACATTAATATTAAAGAAAGATGGAACAGTATGGACAACAGGATTGAACAATTATGGGCAATTAGGTGATGGAACTAATATTAATAGTAATAGTTTTCATAAAGTAAAATTAAATTCAGAAGGGGATTATTTAGAAAATATTGTAGCAATAGCTGCAGGAGATTCATCAAGTTATGCGTTAACAAAAACAGGAGAAGTATATTCATGGGGCTATAATGGATATGGACAATTTGGAGTTGATAATGTAAGTACATCATATTATCCAGTAAAAATGCAAAAAGTAAGCAATATTATACAAATTTCTGCTGGAGACAATTTCTTATTAATGCTAGATGGAGATGGAAGTGTATGGGGAGTAGGTGCAAATGGAGATGGACAGCTAGGATTAAAC
>OGYL01001104.1_pt1 | contig 21330 bp, 12 predicted proteins | sample 1576541 | NCBI WGS metagenome assembly OGYL01 (sample SAMEA3541551, study PRJEB24748) | human gut metagenome | biome: human gut; feature: human-associated habitat; material: faeces | place: China | collected 2012 | reverse complement strand
ATCTTGTAGACTGGTACAGTTCTTACCTTATCAGCATACAGGAACATCTGAAACGGATTTCCGACACTGTCGTATGTGATGCGTTCTTTTCAAAGGCAACTTTCATCAAACCATTATGCGAGAACGGATTCCACGTTATAAGCCGTTTCAGAAATGATGCAGCGTTGTTTTATCCCACCTTAGAAAATGGGACAGGAAAACGCGGACGTCCAAAATTGTATGACGGAAAGATTGACTTTGAATATCTGGACATTACAAGATGTACCGAATACAAAGTAAACAAGGGTAAACTTTACGGACTGAAAGCATACTCCAAAGCACTCAAACGCTTTGTGAGCCTGGCTGTATGGTATCCCATGGATGGAAGAACGGACAAATGGCAGCTGTATTTCTCTACAAACGAAATACAGAACGCACAGGATGTACTGGACTTTTACAGGACACGTTTCCAACTCGAATTCTGCTTTCGGGATGCCAAGCAACATGCCGGAATAACAAACTGTCAGTCTACAGACTTCAGGAAACTGGCATTCCACTTTAATGCATCACTTGCAGCTATAAACCTCGCCAAGGCTGCCTGTAAGAAGATGGGAATAAAATATTCCATATCATCATGCAAGTCAGTCATACACAATGCTTACATGCTTGAACGATTTATTTGCGTGTCTGGGATTGAACCAAACACGCAATTAATTGACAAACTTTTCAAAGAACTCATTTTATTTACTGCCAGAGCCGCTTAGGATGGGCTAATTTTTAACGAACTATTGTTAAAGTTTTATAGGCTTTCCAACAGGCGCTTCAGTACGACGGTCGCTGAAATTTCGCGGTTGGCCGCTTCAGGAATAACGATGCTTTGCGGGCTTTCGATGACATCGTCCGTCACAATCATGTTGCGGCGTACAGGCAGGCAATGCATGAAATAAGCGTTGTTGGTAACGGCCATCTGGCGGTCGCTTACTGTCCATGCGCGGTCTTTACTCAGAATTTGTCCATAATTGTCGCCAGAGTAGGCTGCCCAGTTCTTGGCATAGACAAAATCGGCGCCTTCGAAGGCTTTCATTTGATCATATTCTACACGAGCGTTGCCTACGAATTTCGGATCCAGTTCATAGCCTTCAGGGTGGGTGATGACAAACTCATAATCAGTTGCATTCATCCATTCAGCAAAAGAATTTGGAACAGCTTGTGGCAGGGGACGTGGATGGGGAGCCCAGCTCATTACGACTTTGGGTCGTTCCTTCTTTTTGTATTCTTCAATAGTGATGAGGTCGGCAAAGCTCTGCAAGGGGTGGCGGGTTGCTGCTTCCATCGAGAATACTGGACGACCTGAGTATTGGATGAACTGATTCAATATTACTTCGTTGTAGTCGTAGTCTCTGTTTTCGAAACGTGCAAAGGAACGGACACCGATGATGTCACAATAACAGCCCATTACAGGGATAGCCTCCAGCAGGTGTTCTGGTTTGTCACCATCCATGATGACGCCACGTTCAGTTTCCAGCTTCCATGCGCCTTGATTAATATCGAGTACGATAACATTCATTCCCAAATTCAGGGCCGCTTTTTGTGTGCTTAAACGGGTACGTAAACTGGAGTTGAAGAAAATCATCATCAACGTCTTGTTGCGTCCTAATTCTACGTATTTAAACCGATCTTTTTTGATCTCGAACGCTTCGGCAAGTGCAGTTTTCAGATTACCGATATCCTGCACGCAGGTAAAATTCTTCATAACGACTTACTTTTTTAAATATATAATTGATAGCAAAGATAGTGAAATGTATCGGGTTTTGAATGAAGATGTCTGTTTTTTAGTATCTTTGTCGAATGTTATCGGGTCGTTAAAAAAGAAGGAAGCCTTGTTTATGTATAGTCATAGTAGCCATATGGATGAACGTTTGCTTAAACGTCTTTTTGAAGCATATTCCAATGATTTGCTTTACTATGCTCAGTATCTTGTTCGCTCTAGAGAAGAAGCGGAAGAGATTGTAAGCGATGTTTTCTTTGAAGTATGGCAGCATCGTGACAGGTTCTCTGAGGTGAAAAACGAGAAGGCATGGTTGTTGAAGGTAACTCATAACAAGGTAGTGTCTTGGTTGCGGAAAAATGGAAATGGTCAGGTGCTTGTGCCATGGGATGAAGTAGGCGACTATGGTACGCTTGTTGATTTGCAGACTCCTGATTTACGGATTATCAGTCGGGAGGAAATATCCCGTATCAACCAGGTCGTAAATCAGCTTCCTCCCCGTTGCCGGCAAGTCTTTGTGTTGGCTAAAATCGAAAAGCTTCCATATAAAGAGATTGCCGAAGTATTGGGTATCTCTGTGAAAACGATCAATATTCATGTAGCCAAAGCGCTTGAATTTATTTCCTCTGTCTTGAAGTGAGATGGCGTTAATGAGGGTAGTTGCGTCTCTCAAGTTGATGTTTAGCACGCCAATGTAGGTGTTTAGCGTGCTGAAGTAGATGTTTATGTTGAAGAAAAGCACCCTTTTGTCCTGCTTAAAACAGTGCTTTCTTTTGTCTAAAGCATCGTTTTTTCTCTGCTTGCGCGATTGCATTGTTCAACTTGAATAGGTGGCGTGAAGGAAGAAACTTTTTTTGTTTTTATCGTTCACTCTTTCACAAGCTGTTATCTCGTTGATTTTTAGTAAGAAACGGTGAAAGATCTTCTTTCACCGTGAAAGAAGATCGGCTTGTTTGAAATAAAAAACAAACTTTTTTTTTAAAAAAAGACGAAACCTATAGGAGATTTTTTCGGAAACAGCGTCTTGTTTTATATAATTCGATGATGAAAGACGACAAAAAAGAACATAATAATAAGTATGAAAAGTTAGCGTCCTTTCTGGAAGACCCACAGGACCTGACCAATATGAATGAGGCTTCTTCCGACGAGGAGGTCCGTAAGCTCTTGTTCATGTGGAATGAATGCCAGCCGGCTGCAACTGATTCGTCAGAGGTTTGGGAAAAGACGCTGCAACGGATCAGGCAGGCTCAAGCACAGGAAGCCGAAAGTCGTAGAAGACATCTCTCGCTTGCTTGGAGATGGGTGGCGGCCGCTTCGGTTGTCCTCTGTGTCGGCTTGGGTTCGCTTTGGTTCTCGAAAACGGAAGTTACGGTGGACGAACGAAGCCGTATGGAGCAGATGCTGCTGGCTCAGGTCGATACGGGCGAAGTGAAGGAAGTGACCCTTGTGGTTTCCGACCGTAAGAAAGTGGAGCTGGCCAATAATGCCAAAGTGGCTTATAATGCCTCCGGTCAGGTCAGTGTCAATTCGGTGAAGCTGAAGGAACCGTCCGTACAGAAAGAAGAAGCCTCGGCACAAACCTCTTCTGAGGAAGCTATGGAATATAACCAGCTGATTGTGCCCAAGGGGCGTCGCTCTATGATTGTATTGGCTGATAACAGTAAGATGTGGATTAACTCTGGCAGTAAGGTGATCTATCCACGTGCTTTTAAGGGTGACAGACGTGAGATTTTTGTGGAAGGGGAAGTTTATCTGAAAGTGAGTCGTGACGAATCGAAGCCTTTCATTGTAAATACTTCAGCTTTCGATGTGGAAGTGTTGGGTACTTCTTTTAATGTGTCAGCCTATAAAGACGATGCGCATGCTTCTGTGGTGTTGGTTGAGGGTGCGGTTGATGTGAAAGATGCGGCGGATAAGCATGTTCTGATGCAACCGAATGAGCGGGTACAGTTGGATGAGGTTGGTGAGTTGAAAAAAGAAACAGTAAATGCTCTCGATTATATCCATTGGGTAGATGGAGTTTGGATCTTGAATGGTAAACCTTTGAAAGAAGTGCTTGCTTATTTGAGTGAATATTATGGGCAGAAGATTGTTTGTGATCCATCTATTGCCGATGAGGCATTTTATGGTAAATTATTTTTGAATGAAGAATTGGAGAAAGTGTTAGAATCAATTTGGCAAACTTTGCCTGAGGACTTAGGTGTCTCGAGAGAGTCGATCTATGTACAGGTGAATTGATTACCAGGTTGTGAATAATAATGTTAATCTTAAAATATATGTCTATGAAATAGAAAAAAATTGTGTAGTAAAAAAAAGGGTCGGACAATACTCCCAATATTGCCCGACCAGAAATGATTTTAATTATTCCATTTTTAGTAACCAAAATCAGTACGAAAGTATGAAAAAGAAAACGACTTTTGGTCGGATGAAGAGAGTTTTTACATCTCTTTATCTATTAATTAGTGTTTTTTTATTGACGGAGGGTGCTTTGGTCCCTCTACATGCCGCTGATACTCGCGGAAGTAACAAACAAGCTGTAGCAACAACTCAGACGCTGAAAGAGTTGTTTAGTTACATTGAGAAAAACAGCAATCTTGTCATTCTTTATTCCAAGGGACTTTTATCCGAATTGGATAAAAAAGTTTCCATTAATATGAATGGAAAGAAAGCCGAGGAAATCTTGAAGGAATTGGCAGATGCAGCCAATCTGGAGATTAAAATTAGTGATCGTCAGGTGACGGTGATGAAGAAAGCTCCGATTGTGCAACAAGGCAACAACATCAAGGTGACCGGACAGGTTTTTGATGACATGGGTGAAACAGTTCCTGGCGCTAACGTGACCGTTAAAGGTAACACTTCTATCGGAACGGTAACCGACCTGGATGGTAATTTTACCTTGGAAGTTCCTAAAGGTACAACCTTGGTGGTTTCTTTTATCGGATATGCCAATTATGAGTATGTCGTACAGAGCTCCGACAAGGTGACCATTAAACTGTCGGCCGATTCAGAAGCGCTGGATGAAGTGGTCGTGGTAGGTTACGGTATGCAGCGCAAGAGCTCTATCACCGGTTCCATTTCTTCCATCAAGGCAGAAAAACTGAAAGATGTCACTACACCGAGCGTGGCCAACATGCTGCAGGGTAAGGTGGCCGGTGCGGTGGTTGCTCCTACTTCCGGTCGTCCGGGTGAGGGCGTAAGCATCCGTGTGCGTGGTATCGGTTCTATCCGTGGTAATGTGGAGCCTTTGTGGGTAATCGACGGTGTGGTTGGTGCCTCTTCTGCAGACTTGAACCCGAATGATATCGAAACCATTTCTATCCTGAAGGACGGTTCTGCTACGGCTTTGTACGGTTCTCGTGGTGCCAATGGTGTTATCCAGGTAACTACCAAGCGTGCTACGACTGGTACCTCTCAGATTGATTTGTCTGCCAAGTTTGGTGTGTCGCAGTTGCAGAAAGGTAACTTGGAAATGATGTCGGGTGCCGAGTATTATGATTATGTATATACAGCTTATAAGAATGCTGGCACATTGGATTCGCAAGGTTGGCTGCAACCCTATTTGCGCGACCGTAACTTCGACTGGTGGGACCTGGCTACTCAGAATGCCTTGACGCAAAACTATAACATCGGCTATCGTTATGGCAATGACAAAATCAAGTCGTATGTGTCCGGTGACTACTATACGGAAGAAGGTACCATCAAGGGATTTGACTACGACCGCTTCACGTTCCGTTCGAATACGGATTATATTGTGAACGACCGCTTGACCTTGAAGGCAAAAGTGGCTGCAAGTTATAAAGAGACATTCAACCAGGAATATTCGTTGGCTCACACCAGCTATACTCCGTGGGATACTCCGTGGGATTCGCAAGGTAATCTGAAGGATGGTAGTCAGGGTGTACCGACTGCAGATGCTGCTCCTACCGCCAACCCGGATGACTACTGGTATTCCGATGGTGGTTCAAACTTCTTGTATGATCGTCATCTGAATTGGGGAAAAAGCCGCAGTAATGGTATCGACTTGGGTGTCGGTTTTGATTTCAAGATCATTGACGGATTGACTTTTGAATCGAATAATCGTATAGGTTTCAATAATAGTTATTCCAGCTCTTATGTAGATCCCAATAGCCGTTCTGGTGCAGGTACGGATGGATCTTATTATGATGGTGAATCCAATACACGTTCCATTTATACCAGTCAGTTGCTGCGCTTCCTGAAAACGTTCGGTGAAAAGCACGAAATCAATGCCTATTTGGGTTATGACTACGATGAATACCGTTATTGGAATTTGGCTGCCACAGCTCATAAGATTTTCTCGGGAGCCGAAATTATCAATGCGGGTGCAGATGATCCTACAGCCAGTGGTACCAAATCGGAATCGAAAAATGCGGCAATTTACTTGAATGTCAACTATTCGTTCGACAACAAGTATCTCATTCAAGGTATGATTCGCCGTGACGGTTCTTCTAAATTTGGTAGCGACAAGCGCTGGGCTACCTTCTGGTCGGTGGGTGCCGGTTGGAATATGCACAAGGAAGAATTTATCAGCCAGTTTGAGTGGATCAATGAATTGAAGCCCCGTATTTCTTACGGTATCAGTGGTAACCAGCCGGGTGGCGCTTACGAATGGGCTACCATCTTCGGTTACACTTCTCAGTATGCCAACGAAATCGCATTCTTGTCCAACTATCAGGGAAATCCCGATTTGTCTTGGGAGGAAACGGCTAACTTCGATGCCGGTATTGATATCCGCCTGTTCGACCGTGTAAACATTACATTCGACTATTACTTGAAGAAGGTGAAGAACCTGATTTATCTGCGTCACTTGTCTGCCGTAACAGGCTTTAACCGCCAGACGGCCAACAACGGTAAGATGGAGAACTCGGGTGTGGAACTGACCATTACGCCTGAAATTATCCGTACCAAGGATTGGTACTGGGACATCAGCTTCAATATGGGCTATAACCGTAACGAGGTGACTTATTTGCCGAACGGTGACGACCTTACGATGCAGGCGGTGGCTGTGGGTTATCCCTATATGAACTGGTATATGCCTGAATGGGCCGGTGTGGACACCATGACCGGAACTCCGTTGTGGTTCAAGGTGGATCCGGAAACAGGTGAAAAGACAGTGACGGGCAATTACAATGAGGCTACCCATGTGTTGCTGGACGCTTCTCCGACGCCGAAAGTGACTGGTGGTTTGAGCACCAATCTCAGTTGGAAAGGTCTGTCACTGAATGCCAACTTTACGTTCAGTGCCGGTGCCAAGATATACAACGGTATGCGTGCCGGTGCACTCGACCGTGATGCGGAACGTCCTTCGCAGGTTGCCATGAAGCTGGCTGATGGTTGGAGCCGTTGGGAGAAACCGGGTGACATTGCCACGCATCCCCAGTTGATAGCCGGTGGCAATAACCAATCTTCCAGTACTTCTACCCGCTATCTGGAGAACGGTGACTATTTCAAACTGAAATCGTTGACTCTTTCCTACAGCTTCCCCAAGAAATGGCTGGATCCGTTGAAGATTAAAGGTGCTAATCTGAGTATAGGTGGAGAAAATCTGTTCACCATTACCAAGTTCTCCGGTCAGGATCCCGAAATTCTGTTGTCTTCTTCCTACAACGGAAGCGCCGGCAGTTTTGGCTATCCTACAGTAAGACGTTTCACCGTAGGATTGAATGTTAACTTCTAAGTAATGATAACCAATAAGATAGAAACTATGAAACTGAAATATACATTAGGTGCCCTGGCTGTTGTGTCTTCATTGGCAGGTTGCAGTCTGGACGTAAATATGTACGAAGGCGTGACGGGTGAAGACGTTACGGTTCGTAACATTGTGGAATTGTCGCAAGGCAGTTACAGCATGTTGAAATACGATGGCGGCTTGATCGATTATGGGTATTATTTTTGGGCGTATGGAGGTGACGATCTTTCCTGGGGCGGTACATCCACCGATTCAAAGTTTAATATTTATGATTACAGCCGTAAACTAACCAGTGAGGTTACTGAGTATGCCTGGGAGTTGGGTTACCGTACCATCGGTAACTGTAACAAGGTAATCGAAATGGGAGCCGAACTGGGTGAAGATTTGACTGCTGAGGAGAAGGTGATTGTCGGTGAGAACTATTATCTTCGTGCTTTGTGCTATTTCCTGTTGGTCAACGAATTTGCGCAACCCTATTCCAACAATCCGACTCAGAACCCGGGACTTCCTTTGAAGCTGAACAGCGATCCCGATGATCTGCCCCAAAGCCGTTCTACGGTAGCCGAAATCTATGAACAGGTGGTGAAAGACTTGCAGGAAGCCATCACTTACATGACATTGCCGGCTGGCATGTCACCCAAAAACAGTTGTTATGCCACGAAGGAGGCTGCCGAAGCTCTGCTGGCCAGGGTATATCTCTATATGGAAAATTGGGAAGGCGCCTGGGAAATGGCAAACAATGTCATTGCTTCCGGTCGTTTTGAATTATTGCGTGGCGAAGAATATGCGATTTATCCCCAGCATGTTCCCGAAGAAAATTCAGAAACTATTTTTGCCGTACGTCGTACCAAACAAAAAGATGATGCGGGTTCAGGAAGAATGGGTGGCCTGTTTATTCAAGTAGATTACAATGGTTGGGAAGAAATGTATGCATCGTCTCCTTACTTGGAGTTGCTGGAACTCTATTTGGACGACAAAGGTTATCCGCAGGATTTGCGTAGCAGTTTCATTACCAAACGTTATGTAGAAGACGGTACCGATACCAACATTTATCCGATTTTAGGTAATCCTGTAAAGAATTATCAGGATTGGACATTTGCCTATGCCGCCAAACAAGGCAATACCGCCAATTACGAATATCGTCAGATCTCTGTTGAAAAACAGGCTGATGGGACGTATGCCATGAGTGCTGCAGATGCCGCGTCGTTCCAAAGCGCTACCATTCAGTCTGAACCTTATAACTTGGGTACCCGCTATTACGTGGTGGCATCGGATGGAACGAAGTATGTAGGGCGTATTGAGCCGCGAGTATATGATGCTAAGACTCTTCGTAAAAAAGAAACTCTTTTCTTGGTTTATGCCATTAACAAGTGTTCTTATCAGGAGCAGTATTACCATCTGTGGTCTCCGATTATTTCCCGTCTGGCAGAAATGTACCTGATTCGTGCCGAGGCCAATCTGGAAAAGGGTGGTGATACGCAGGCTACGTTGGACGACGTGAATGTGCTTCGTGAAAGAGCCGGCATCCCCGAGTGGACGCTGGATAATATCAAGACTGCTGAGAAGGGGCAGCCGAAGGATATCCACAAAATTATTGAAGAAGAACGTATGTTGGAGCTTGCTTGGGAAGGTCATCGTCGTTTCGACGTGTTCCGCTGGCGTCAGACACTGGATCGCAGGTATCCGGGCGGCCATACCTTGAGACAGGGTGACCGCTATCTGGAGATTCCTTACAATTCTCCTTCGGTATGCGAATATATTCCGAAAGCACAGTATGATGCTTATCCTTATAAACTGGAACAAAATCCCTGATTTTGAAGGATTGTCATGAATATCTACCCGTTTCCCCTATTAAGGGAGGAGGCGGGTAGATTCAAAAGAAATCTTTGTAACATCATTAAAATAACAGAATTTATAAAATGAAAAAAATATCATATTTATTATTGTTGCTTTTGGCATTTGTTTATGCCGGATGTGCTGATACGGAGCAACCTTATGTAGGTTATGTCATCATAGAACGTGCAGTGGTGGAGGCAGAAGCCAGTTCAACTACTACCATAACTGCAGACACGGATATTGACTCACCCATTGAAATCAAATCGATTGATTTTGGCGAGGGAGAAACGGAATGGTGTACCATTACCACCCAAGGTAAGGAAATTATTGTGACCACTACGCAGGTTAATTCGGGAGCGGACTATCGTACGGCCACGGTCAATGTGAAATGCGGTTATTGGCTGAAGTCCTTCCAGGTACTGCAGAAATATGCCGGACAGGAATACCTGCAATATGACTGGACGCGCTGGACGGCTACCGGTAACAGCGTAGAGAGTAGTGATGGAGGTGGTTATCCGAGCTTGTTTAGCGATGATCGTTCGACATTCTGGCACAGCCAATATACAGGTGATGTTCCTTCCTTACCCTATTGGATTGTGGTGGATATGAAGGAAGAGCTGGAAATAGCCAAGTTTGATATCGGCAGGAGATATTACGCAGGCAATGGTAATAATTACGGTTCAGTAAAGACTTTGAAGCTGTATGCCAGCACGGATAATGAAAACTTCACAGAAGTCGGTGGCTTTACTTTTACCTTCCCATGGACTGCTCCTGATGGTACGGTGGTTGAAGGTCCTAATAGTCCGTTGATTCCAGCTTATGAGGAGATTGTTCCAGCTGAACCAGTGAAGGCACGTTATATGAAAATTGAAATCTTGGAAACTAATACAAGGAACAATGCGTGTCAGATCTCTTATTTCAAAGCTTACGAAAAAATCTAAAGCCATAAATTCTTCTACCTATTAAAATCTAAGTATCTTTGCAGAGGATGTCCGATACATTTTCAGACATCCTCTTTTTATAACGCTTAAACACCCCGAAAAGCCATGAAAAAAACGATAGAGGCTGTATTGCTTTCTGTATTTTTAAGCTGTTTGATGTCATTCCCCGTTTATGCCCAAAACATAAAGGTGTATGATGTGTCTGATTTCGGCTTGAAGGCAAATCGTCTGAAGGATGCTTCTGACGTTTTACAGAAGGTGTTGAAGAAAATCAAGGCAGAGTGCGGGGAGGGTGACAGTGTCGTCATACGTTTCCATCAAGGGATTTATAACTTTTATGAAAAGGGAGCAGCTGTAAGGGAATATTATATTTCCAATCATGACCAGGACAATCCGAAACGGGTGGGGATTGCTTTGGAGGGCATGAAGCGTTTGACACTGGATGGAGGTGGCGCGACTTTTGTTTTTCATGGCAGGATGTTGCCGATAGCCCTGTTGCATTCCGAAGATTGTCTCTTGAAGAATTTCAGTATTGATTTTGCCAATCCGCATATTGCCCAGGTGGAGATTGTGAAGAACGACCCGCAACGGGGAATTACCTTTCGCCCTGCTTCCTGGGTGAAATATCGCATTACCAAAGACAGCGTGTTCGAAGCATACGGTGAAGGCTGGACGGTGCGTCATAGCTGGGGTATTCCTTTTGAAAAGGATACCAAACGGATTGTCTATAATGCAGGTGATCGTGGGTGCAATACCAAAGGAGCTTTTCTGGTGGAGAAAGGACTGATACAGGCTCCGCATTGGAAAGACGAGAAACTGACGCCGGGTACCATATTTGTCATGCGTGGTTGGGGACGTCCCACTCCAGGTATTTTCCTTTCGCAGAATGTCGATACACGTCTGGAGAATATTCAGGTACATTATGCCGAGGGTATGGGGCTTCTGGCACAACTCTGTGAAAATATTACCCTTGAAAAGTTTAATGTATGTCTGAAAGGAGATAATGATCCCCGTTACTTTACCACACAGGCAGATGCTACCCATTTTTCGGGCTGCAAAGGAAAAATTATCTCATGCAACGGCTTGTATGAGGGGATGATGGACGATGCCATCAATGTACATGGTACTTACCTGAAAGTGATCGGTCGCCTAGATGACCGTACATTGGTAGGGCGTTATATGCATGACCAGTCCTGGGGCTTTGAATGGGGGCGTGCAGGTGATGACGTGCAGTTCATACGTGCGAATACGATGGAATTGACAGGTTCGGCCAATCGTATTGTATCTATCCGGGCCTATGATAAGGAGGACATGGAGGGGGCTCGTGAATTTTTGATTGCTTTTGAGAACCCCGTGGAGACGGGTATTGATGAAAAAGGAAGTTACGGCATTGAAAATCTGACCTGGTCCCCCGAAGTCATATTCTCCGGTAATCTGATCCGTAATAACCGCGCCCGTGGCGCGTTGTTCAGCACGCCGCGTCCGACGGTTGTGGAGAACAATACGTTCGACCATACCTCCGGAACGGCTATCTTGCTGTGTGGCGATTGCAACGGATGGTTTGAGACAGGAGCTTGCCGCAATGTAATGATACGCAATAATCATTTTATCAATGCTTTGACCAGCATGTACCAGTTTACGAACGCGGTAATTTCCATCTATCCGGAGATTCCTGAACTGGAGAAGCAACAAGCTTATTTTCACGGAGGAAAAGAGGGAGGTATCGTGATAGAAAACAATGTATTCGATACGTTTGATGCACCAATTCTCTATGCAAAATCCGTAGATGGTCTTGTCTTTCGGAACAATACGATAAAAACAAATACGGAATATCCTCCTTTTCATTTTAACAGAAACCGCTTTTGGTTGGAAAAGGTGAATCGTGTGTCCATTTCAGAATAAAATAAGATGTGAGTAACTTCTAACTTAAATTATAAACTCGTATAGCATGAGAAACTTTTATGGTAATCTTGAGCGTTGGAAAGCGATGCCTTTAGCATTGGCTTTACTATTGTTATCTCCTCAGCAGGAGGCTCAAGCTGTGTGTAATGAAAAAAACGGTGTCGAGGCTACACAACAGGCTGCGATACGGATTGTCGGAGCTGTCCAAATCAATCCGACTACGGTAGAAATTCTCTTTTCAAATAATCAGCGCATGACGCTCGATTTTTATGGGGAGAATATTTTCAGAATGTTTCAGGACAATGCGGGAGGTGTCATTCGTGATCCCCAAGCTGAGCCGGAAGCAAAAATTTTGGTGGGCCAGCCACGTAAATCTATTGTAGGATTGAATTTACAAGATGAGCCTGGACAATTGTCGGTGGCTACGGAGAGAATCAAGATCGTGTTTGATAAGAATACGACATTGATGAAGGTAGTCAATTTGGGAAACGGAAAGGTTGTGATTGAAGCAGTGGAGCCTATCGTGTTCGAAAAGGATATGGTTACATTGAAACTGAAAGAGCAATCTGATGAATATTTCTATGGCGGAGGTGTACAGAATGGACGTTTCTCCCATAAAGGACGATCTATTGCCATTGAAAATCAGAATAGTTGGACGGACGGTGGTGTAGCGTCCCCAAATCCTTTTTATTGGTCGACAAACGGTTATGGCATCATGTGGCATACGTTTAAAAAAGGAGTTTATGATTTCGGACGTGAAGTAGCTGGAGTTGTCAAGTTGTCTCATCAAACAGATTATTTGGATCTCTTCGTGATGGTCAATGAGGGGGCTGTACCTTTGTTGAATGATTTTTATCAACTGACAGGAAATCCTGTACTGATACCGAAATTTGGTTTCTATCAGGGCCATCTGAATGCTTACAATCGTGACTACTGGAAAGAAGATGAGAATGGCATCTTGTTTGAAGACGGGAAGCGTTATAAGGAAAGTCAAAAAGACAATGGTGGCATCAAGGAATCATTGAATGGCGAAAAGAACAATTATCAGTTCTCGGCCCGTGCGGTGATCGATCGATATAAGAATCATGATATGCCTTTGGGTTGGTTGCTCCCTAATGACGGATATGGTGCCGGTTATGGACAGACTGGTATGCTGGACGGTAATATTCAGAACTTGAAGAGCCTGACAGACTATGCCCACAAGAATGGAGTGGAGATAGGTCTTTGGACCCAGTCGGATTTGCATCCGAAAGAAGGGGTTGAGGCGTTGCTTCAACGTGATATTGTTAAAGAAGTGAGAGATGCAGGTGTGCGCGTACTGAAGACGGATGTCGCTTGGGTAGGTGCCGGTTATTCATTCGGATTGAACGGTATTACGGATGTGGCACAAATCATGCCTTATTATGGCAATAATGCCCGTCCTTTCATCATCAGCTTGGATGGTTGGGCTGGTACTCAACGTTATGCAGGGTTATGGTCGGGTGACCAGACTGGTGGTAACTGGGAGTATATCCGTTTCCACATCCCAACCTATATTGGTTCAGGCCTTTCGGGTAATCCTAATATTTCTTCAGATATGGACGGTATTTTCGGTGGAAAGAATTTGGTAGTAAATACCCGTGATTTCCAGTGGAAAACCTTTACTCCTATGCAGCTGAACATGGACGGCTGGGGAGCAAATGAAAAATATCCGCATGCTTTGGGTGAGCCTGCCACTTCTATCAATCGCTGGTACCTGAAATTAAAGTCGGAATTGATGCCTTATACTTATAGTATAGCACGGGAATCTGTAGACGGCTTGCCTATGATCCGTGCGATGTTCCTTGAATATCCTAATGCCTATACATGGGGTAAGTCTACCCAATACCAATATCTGTATGGCCCTTATTTCTTGGTTGCTCCGATTTATCAAGCTACGAAGGCTGATGGACAGGGTAATGATGTTCGTAATGGAATTTATTTACCAGAAGGTGAGTGGGTTGACTATTTCTCTGGCGATGTCTATCAGGGTGGCTGTATCATCAACAACTTTGCTTCACCGCTTTGGAAGCTTCCTGTGTTTGTGAAGAAAGGGGCTATTATCCCAATGGCAAATCCGAACAACAATGTGCATGAGATAGATCAGCATCTGCGTATCTATGAATTGTATCCTTATGGCTATTCGTCATTTACAGAGTACGATGACGATGGCGTATCAGAAGAATATCGTGCGGGTAAATTTACGACTACGTTGATTGAATCGGATGTGAATGAAAAGGGTGAGTTACAGGTAACAATCCATCCTGTACAGGGTGATTTCAAAGGCTTGGTAAAGGAGAAGGCTACTGAATTCCGAATCAATGTCACTGAGAAGCCGAAGAAGCTTGCAGCCAATGTTGGTAAAAACAAGATTAAGCTCACTGAAGTTACTTCATTGGAAGCATTCAAGGCGGGCGAGAATGTGTATTTCTACAATCAGTCTCCTAATTTGAACCAGTTTGCGACGCCAGGCAGTGATTTTGCCAAAGAGGTGATAACAAAGAACCCTCAATTGCTGGTGAAACTGGTTGCTTCGGACATTACGGGCGCTGCCACTACTTTGACGGTGAAAGGTTTTGCCTTTGCTCCTGCTGATAAGTATCGCATTTCGACAGGAACATTGCTTGCTCCTCAGCCACAGATTTCTGATGAAAACACCGAAGCTTATACGTTGAAACCCACATGGGCGAAAGTTGAAAATGCTGATTTCTATGAAATAGAGTTCGATGGTATGCTTTATACTACCATTCGCGAAACCGAACTGCTGTTTGAAGGTCTGAAGGCAGAAACCGCTTATTCCTTCAAAGTACGTGCTGTAAACAAGGAGGGTGTATCTGATTGGGCAGAATGCAGTGCTACTACGAAACAGAACCCGTTGGAATTTGCGATTACAGGTATGATGGGTGAAACCTCTGTACCTAATCAGGGAAATTCGATTCGAAAACTGTTTGATTTTGAAGAAGGTGAGATTTGGCATACGAAGTACAATGAAAAAGCTGTACCGTTCGATTTGATTATTGATTTGCGCTCTATCAATCAGATAGAAAAACTGCACTATCTGCCTCGTGACAATGCCGGCAACGGAACGTTGTTGAAAGGAACAATCTACTATAGTATGGATAAGGAGAACTGGACAGAAGCGGGTGCTTTTGATTGGAAGCGTGACAATGAGACGAAGATTTTCAACTTCGGACAGAAACCGACAGTTCGTTACATCAAGATGAGTGTGACAGAGGCTGTAGGCGACTACGGTTCAGGACGCGAGATCTATGTGTTCAAGGTACCAGGCACAGAAAGCTATCTGCCGGGAGACATCAACAATGATAAAAAAATTGACGAGAACGACCTGACTTCGTATACCAATTACACAGGTTTGAGAAGAGGTGATTCCGATTTCGAAGGATATATCAGTCGTGGCGACTTGAATGTAAACGGCCTGATCGATGCTTATGATATCTCTGCAGTGGCTACCCGCTTGGAAGGTGGTGCACATGTTCGGAATGTGGAAAAGGTAGAAGGCAATGTTACGCTGACCACAGCTAAGCGCTCATATACGAAGGGCGAGACGGTTGAAATCCAGGTAAAAGGTACAGGCCTGAAAGCTGTCAATGCTTTGAGTTTTGCCCTTCCCTACAATCCGGCCGATTATGAATTTATGGGTGTTGAGGCAGGTGCCGTCAAGGATATGCATAATATGACCAACGACCGTCTTCATACCAGTGGTGAGAAAGCATTGTATCCGACCTTTGTCAATCTCGGTGATCGTGAGACGCTGGAAGGCGATTGTGACTTGTTTGTCATTAAACTGAAGGCCAATCGAAATGTGAAGTTCGACCTGCAGGCAAAAGATGGTTTCTTGGTAAACAAACGGATGGAGGTCAGAAAGTTCTGAAAAAGAGAGGCATCTTCTTGTTTGAACGGCAAGTAATGCCTACCTTTGCAACATGTGAATAAAGGAAGGGGTGTACGTATGTAAAATGGCGTACCCTCTGTCCTCTTGATATAGATACAACATTTTTATTCTTTAACTTTTAAATTAAAACCATTTATGAAAAAAATTGGAACATTACTGTTGGCCATGTGCCTTGCATTGGGTGCATGCTCTACACAGTCGACCTCTACCGTTCAGACGAACGATAAGGGTACGCAGTGGGAATGGAAGAACGGAACCATTGTAGTAAAAACACCTGAGCGTCCTGCCGGACAGCAAAGCGTATTGGGCCTGACTACTCCGAAGATGGAAGTGGTACGTGTAGGTTTTGTTGGTTTGGGTATGCGTGGTCCGGGTGCTGTCGCTCGTTTTACTTATATCCCCGGTACTCAGATTGTAGCTCTTTGCGACTATGAGCAAAAACGTGCTGAGGCTTGCCAGCAGATTCTGAAGAAAGCTTCTCTGCCGAAGGCTGCCATTTATTCAGGAGCCAATGGCTATGAAGAACTCTGCAAACGCGATGATATCGACTTGGTTTACATTGCTGCCGACTGGTTGCATCACTTCCCTGTTGCAAAATGTGCATTGGAAAACGGCAAGAATGTAGCTATCGAAGTTCCTTCTGCTATGAACCTGAAAGAATGCTGGGAACTGATCAATTTGAGTGAAACAACTCGTAAGCACTGTATGATTCTGGAGAACTGCTGCTATGACTGGTTCGAAATGAATACCCTGAACATGGCTCAGAATGGTGTGTTCGGCGAAGTGATCCGTGCACAAGGTGCTTATATCCATAACTTGAGCGAATTCTGGGATTACTATTGGAAGAATGGCGAAGGCGACAAGCTGGGCTGGCGTTTGGATTACAACATGCGTCATCGTGGCGACGTATACGCTACTCACGGCCTTGGCCCTGTTGCACAGGCACTTAACATTCACCGTGGTGATCGTATGACTACACTGGTAGCTATGGATACCAAATCTGTTATCGGTAAGGCATTGGTTGAAGAAAGAACAGACTCTACCTGCAACAACTTCCGTAACGGCGACCACACTACGACGTTGATCCGCACTGCCAATGGTAAAGTGATTGAAATCCAGCACAACGTGATGACTCCTCAGCCTTACAACCGTCTGTATCAGCTGACTGGTACTAAAGGCTTTGCCAATAAATATCCTGTAGAAGGTTATGCTCTCGATGCAGCTCAGCTGAGTGCTTCTGGTGTACAGCCTAAGGTTGATGACCTGAGCGCACATGGTTTCATGTCTGACGCTGACATGAAGGCACTGGTAGAGAAATATCAGCACCCCATCCTGAAGAAATATGGTGAGATGGCTAAGGAAGTAGGTGGTCACGGTGGTATGGACTTCATCATGGACAGCCGTCTGGTATACTGTTTGCAGAATGGTCTGCCTTTGGATATGGACGTATATGACTTGGCTGAATGGTGCTGTCTGGCCGAGCTGGGCGAATTGTCTATGGACAATGGTTGTGCAGCCGTTGAATTCCCCGACTTCACTCGTGGCGAATGGAATGTAGTGAAAGGTTACAAGCACGCTTATGCAAGCCCCGAAGATGAGGCTGCCAGCATGGAGAAGGCTAAAGCTTTCACTGCTAAATTGAAAGAACAAGGTGCCAAAGAATGGGCAGAAGAAGGTAAATAAAACATAGTTTTCCGTATAGGAAAGCAATGGAATCTTAATCCCATTCCATCTTTTTATAGTATAAAGCCGGCTTAGTCCGGCTTTTTTACTATCTTTGCCTATGCTGACCAAATTAAGATCTGAAATGAAAAAGACGTTGTTGTGGGCCTGCTTTCTGATAGGATGTGCAAGTGTGCAGGCGCAAGATCCCCTTATTGAACCTGAAGAAGGACGGACGTTGCTCGAACGTTTCACCAAAGGTGGGAAATCCATTTCATCCAGCAGTATGAATTTACAATTCTACACGTCTGCTGCAGCCAATTTCATAGATGGCTCGTTGGACGAGGCTGCATTTAAAATCAATGGAGTCCGTTTGGAGTTATTGGGAGATTTTGGTAAAAATTTCGCTTATCATTTCAGGCAATCGTTCAATAAGTACAGCAATCCTCGTGCGGTGGACAACCTGTCTTCCTCTGTAGAGTGCGCTTACGTAGACTGGCGGATGAATCCTCATTTTACGTTGACGGTAGGAAAGCAGGCTATTCAGCTGAGTGGTTATGAATATTGGGTGAATGCAATTCGGGTGCGTGAATTCAGTGATTTCAATAACTATATTGATTGTTATCAGGCAGGTCTAAATGGAGCCATTATCTTTTCGCCTACGCAACGGTTGAATTTACAGGTGCTGAATAATTCGGCTGCTAAGGGGGAGGAATCTTTTATCTATGGACTTCCCGAAGGGGTGAACAAGGTAAAAGTTCCTGTACTTTCCACTCTCAACTGGGATGGTTATTTCTTCGACAGAGGATTAAATTTGCGTTATTCCGCTTCGTGGGGAGAGTTGGCCGACAAACGTGACATTCTTTATCTGACCGCTGGTAATGTGTGGGAGAAAGGCCCTATTGTGGCATATGCGGATTTTATGTATTCACGTGAGGGTATTGATACGAAAGGGCTGATCAGTGAGCTGTCTGCTACTTTGGCTGATGGAGGTGTGACGGCGCAGCATGTCCATTACTTTACGACTATTCTTAATTTCGATTATCGGGTACATAAACATTGGAATGTGTATGCAAAAGGTGCTTACGAATTAGGGGGCGTGTATAAAGCAAATGGCCCTTATGAGAAAGGCCTTTATCGTCGCACATGGAATGCACAACTGTGCGCAGAGTACTTTCCGATGGACAATAGTGAATTGCGTATCTACCTACACCTGTTGTATAAAGATCATGGGCTGACGTCGCGTGCTCGTGCGTTGGGAGCCGATGACTATACGTCGCAGCGCATTTCGTTGGGTTTGGTTTATACCATTCCTGTTTTCTAAGGTTTTCTGATTTGTCCGTTGCCTTCGATAATCCACTTGTAAGTAGTAATTTCTTCCAAAGCCATCGGGCCACGTGCATGTAGTTTTTGAGTGCTGATACCTATTTCTGCACCTAAGCCGAATTGGGCTCCGTCAGTAAATGAAGTCGGGGCATTGACGTAGACACAGGCTGCATCTACCTTGCGGCAGAACAGGGCAGCATTTGTCGGACTTTCTGTCACGATGCATTCGCTATGTTTGGAGCTGTAGTGTTGGATATGATTCAACGCTTCCTCTATTGAACTACAGGTTTTAATGGACATTTTGTAATCCAGAAATTCGGTGCCAAAGTCCTGATCTGTGGCCATTTTGAGCAATTCTTGTGGATAGTTTCCTTGCAGTGCGTCATAAGCAGGGGCGTCAGCACAAATGATGACGTGGCTGTTGGCCAGCGGCGCACAAAGTTGGGGCAGATCGTGGAGGCGTTCGTCGTGGACAATCAGGCAATCCAAGGCATTGCATACACTGACGCGGCGTGTTTTGGCATTGTTGATTATGGCTGTTCCCTTTTGCAAGTCACCTTCTTTATCGAAGTAAGTGTGGCAGATGCCTGCACCTGTCTCAATAACAGGGATTGTAGCATTCTGGCGGACGAATTGGATGAGATTGCTGCTACCGCGGGGGATTAGCAAGTCTACATATTGATTGGCATGGAGCAGTTCGGCGGTTGCTTCATGGGTGGCGGGGCGTTGTATGAAGATGAGATGGATGCCTTTACTAGCTTTATCATGCAGTATTATGAAAAAAATGTGGTGCCAAAAGAAATTTTGGTGCCGTCTGGAACGCCAGTGGACGTTTTAAAGGAAGCTTTAAATACGAATGTGCATATTCCAGTTCGTGGTGAAAAAAAGAAACTGATAGATTTGGTTTATAAAAATGCCAAGGAAGCACATGAACAGAAGTTTAAACTGGTATTTCGTAAGGATAATGAGTTGCGTCAGGCCAATGAAATGTTGTCAAAATTATTCAATGCGGATATTCATACGGTTGAAATGTTTGATAACTCCCACATCCAAGGTACGTTTAATGTGAGTGGTTTGGTTGTCTTTAAGGATGGCTTACCCGATAAGAATTCATATCGTCATTATAAATTAGATGGGTATCGCAGTGATGTGGACAGTATGAAAGAAGTCATTTATCGAAGATACTTTCGATTGTTGAAAGAACATTTGCCGATGCCAGATTTATTGTTGGTGGATGGTGGTGCTGCACAGATTGCGGCGGCCAAAGAAATTATAGATATGTTGCAGCTTGATTTAAGAGTGGCAGGACTCGTAAAGGATGATAAGCATGCGACAAGAGCATTGATGGATGTGAATTTAAATGAAATTCCAATTGATTCCAAGTCGAGCTTATTCTTCTTATTAACACGTATGCAGGATGAAGTGCATCGCTTTGCGATTTCGTATCATAGAAAACTTCGAAATCAGTCTATGACAAAATCTGTATTGGATACGGTGAGTGGTATTGGGCCTAAGCGTAAAAAGGAATTGTTGAAGCATTTTAAAAGCATGAAGCAGATGCGTCTTGCGAGTGTAGAACAATTGAGTGAAGTGATTCCTGAAGATGTGGCTAAGATTCTATATGCTCGTTTGCATGAGAATTAATAGTCTAGTATAATGGGGTGCGTGAGGTACTTATTTTGATTAGTAAAAAAGAATTGCGAGCACGTATTTTATTGATTGTGGTTTGTCTAGCGGTGGGCTTATATTGTCTATATACCATGGATAAATCGTATGATCCTTTAGCTCGATATCCTTATACAACCGATGAAAATCGTGATGTTTTATTAAAATATCTAGATAGTGATGATATTGATTATTTGGTAAATCAACATATTTCACCGGATAAATTTATGGATTTTATAGAGTTGAAAGATTTCAATTTAAAAAATACGTTATATTATAAAGAAGCCAAGGAAACGCAGGATGCAGATAATGAATATATCGTCAATTTTGTGAATCGTTTTCGAAAGAATTTTTCGTATGATTCTTTAAAACAATTGTTGATGCACTATTCATATATTGATTTAACGACGTTCTATGAAAATGAAGCTGTATTATATTCCGATTTAAGATTGATTGCCGATCCAACCAATCCGTATGTCGTATTAAATCAGGAGAATACGGTATATAAGTATATACCAGAAAAGATTACGACATTTAATACTATCTTAGTTCAAACATGTATGGTCGAAGATCTAACGAATATGTTAGATTCGTATGCGTCTGTTATGGATGG